>Ga0160490_100035_pt1 | contig 215723 bp, 195 predicted proteins | sample DIDnMG_7_FD_108210 | JGI IMG/M metagenome (GOLD analysis project Ga0160490, IMG submission 108210) | Enriched soil microbial communities from UW Madison campus, WI, USA - DID2934_E24_Lignin MG | ecosystem: Environmental > Terrestrial > Soil > Unclassified | place: USA: Madison, Wisconsin... | reverse complement strand
GGTGATCATGTTTTTAACATAGTCGGCGTGGCCCGGGCAGTCTACGTGTGCGTAGTGGCGAGTCGGGGTGTCATATTCAACGTGGGAAGTGTTGATGGTGATACCACGAGCTTTTTCTTCTGGCGCGTTATCGATCTGGTCGAATGCACGAGCAGAACCACCGTAGGTTTTAGCCAGAACGGTAGTGATTGCAGCGGTCAGGGTAGTTTTACCGTGGTCAACGTGGCCGATAGTACCAACGTTGACGTGCGGTTTTGTACGTTCAAATTTTTCTTTAGACACGGCTATATTCCTTACTATAGTGCTCTCCCCTTTGGAGAGAGCACGGGACTTAGGTTTTAATCCTGTGGATTATTTACCACGGGCTTCAATTACGGCCTGAGCAACGTTGTTCGGCGCATCATCATACTTCAGGAATTCCATGGTGTATGATGCACGACCTTTGGTCAGAGAACGCAGCTGAGTTGCATATCCGAACATTTCAGACAGCGGAACTTCAGCGTGGATCTTAACGCCAGTTACTTCAGATTCCTGACCACGCAGCATACCGCGACGACGGCTCAAGTCACCGATAACGTCACCGGTGTTCTCTTCAGGAGTTTCTACTTCAACCTTCATGATCGGCTCAAGCAGAACTGGTTTCGCTTTCTTAAAGCCTTCTTTAAAGGCGATAGAAGCAGCCAGTTTAAACGCCAGTTCAGAGGAGTCAACGTCATGGTAAGAACCGAAGTGCAGACGAACACCCATGTCTACTACCGGGTAACCAGCCAGTGGACCAGACTTCAGCTGCTCCTGGATGCCTTTATCAACGGCAGGGATGTATTCGCCAGGAATCACACCACCTTTAATGTCGTTGATGAACTCGTAACCTTTAGGGTTAGAGCCCGGCTCCAGTGGGTACATGTCGATCACAACGTGACCATACTGACCACGACCACCAGACTGCTTAGCGTGTTTACCTTCAACATCGGAAACTTTCTGACGAATCGCTTCGCGGTAAGCAACCTGAGGTTTACCTACGTTAGCTTCAACGTTGAATTCACGACGCATACGGTCAACGATGATGTCGAGGTGCAGTTCACCCATACCAGCGATGATGGTCTGGTTAGATTCTTCATCAGTCCATACGCGGAATGATGGGTCTTCTTTAGCCAGACGGCCCAGAGCCAGACCCATTTTTTCCTGGTCAGCTTTGGTTTTTGGTTCAACGGCGATAGAGATTACCGGCTCAGGGAACTCCATGCGCTCCAGAATGATTGGGTGATCTGGGTTACACAGGGTGTCACCAGTAGTCACGTCTTTCAGACCGATAGCAGCAGCGATGTCGCCCGCACGAACTTCTTTGATCTCTTCACGTTTGTTCGCGTGCATCTGTACGATACGACCGAAACGCTCACGTGCAGCTTTCACTGAGTTCAGGATGGTGTCACCGGAGTTAACCACACCAGAGTACACGCGGAAGAACGTCAGGTTACCCACGAACGGGTCGGTAGCGATTTTGAACGCCAGAGCAGCAAACGGCTCTTCATCACTTGCGTGACGCTCAGCCGGCGTGTCTTTACCGTCGTCCAGGATACCGTTGATCGCAGGAACGTCAACCGGGGATGGCAGGTAGTCAACTACCGCATCCAGCATCGCCTGAACACCTTTGTTCTTGAACGCAGAACCACAGGTTACCAGGATGATTTCGTTGTTCAGAACGCGCTGACGCAGAGCTTTTTTGATCTCTTCTTCAGTCAGTTCTTCACCACCCAGGTATTTCTCCATCAGGTCTTCTGAAGCTTCTGCTGCGGATTCGATCAGGTTCTGGTGCCATTCGTCAGCCAGATCCTGCATGTCAGCCGGGATATCTTCGTATTCGAAGGTAACGCCCTGATCTGCATCGTTCCAGTTGATGGCTTTCATTTTCACCAGGTCGATAACGCCGGTGAAGCCTTCTTCAGCACCAATTGCCAGCTGCAGCGGAACAGGGTTCGCGCCCAGACGGGATTTGATCTGACCAACAACTTTCAGGAAGTTAGCACCCATACGGTCCATTTTGTTAACGAACGCGATGCGTGGAACTTTGTATTTGTTTGCCTGACGCCATACGGTTTCAGACTGCGGCTGAACACCACCAACTGCGCAGTAAACCATTACCGCACCATCAAGAACACGCATGGAACGTTCTACTTCGATGGTGAAGTCAACGTGCCCCGGGGTGTCGATGATGTTTACGCGATGCGGTTCATACTGCTTAGCCATACCAGACCAGAATGCAGTAGTCGCTGCGGAGGTGATGGTAATACCACGCTCCTGCTCCTGCTCCATCCAGTCCATGGTAGCGGCGCCGTCATGAACTTCACCGATTTTGTGGTTTACACCGGTGTAGAACAGAATACGTTCGGTGGTAGTGGTTTTACCGGCGTCGATGTGCGCACTGATACCGATGTTACGGTAGCGTGCGATGGGTGTTGTACGAGCCATTTGATTCCTCGTTTATCTTTTTAGGCGTTCAGTTAAGTAACCCAAAGCGGGCTGCTTCGCTGAAGCGCCCGCCTGGTGACTAATACTCCGAAGGGATTACCAACGGTAGTGTGCGAACGCCTTGTTGGCTTCTGCCATACGGTGAACGTCTTCACGTTTCTTAACTGCAGTACCTTTGTTGTCTGCAGCATCAGAAAGTTCGTTCGCCAGACGCAGAGCCATGGATTTATCACCGCGTTTACGAGCAGCTTCAACGATCCAACGCATTGCCAGAGCATTACGACGAACCGGACGAACTTCAACTGGAACCTGATAAGTAGAACCACCAACGCGGCGGGACTTAACTTCTACAGTTGGGCGAACGTTGTCGAGAGCGACTTCGAAAGCTTCCAGTTCATTTTTACCAGAACGCTGAGCCAGGGTCTCAAGCGCGCTGTATACGATTGCTTCTGCAGTAGATTTTTTACCATCTACCATCAGGATATTTACAAATTTTGCCAGCAGTTCTGATCCGAATTTCGGATCTGGAAGAATTTTACGCTGACCAATGACGCGACGACGTGGCATGGGAATACTCCGTTGTTAATTCAGGATTGTCCAAAACTCTAAGAGTTTAGTATGACATTAAGATAAATCAGTTTGGCCTTACTTAACGGAGAACCATTAAGCCTTAGGACGTTTCACGCCATACTTGGAGCGAGATTGCTTACGGTCTTTAACGCCGGAGCAGTCAAGCGCACCACGAACGGTGTGGTAACGAACACCCGGAAGGTCTTTTACACGACCGCCACGGATCAGGATCACGGAGTGTTCCTGCAGGTTGTGACCTTCACCACCGATGTAGGAAGTCACTTCAAAACCGTTAGTCAAACGCACACGGCATACTTTACGCAGTGCGGAGTTTGGTTTCTTAGGAGTGGTGGTATATACACGAGTACATACGCCACGTTTCTGCGGGCAGGCTTCCAGCGCAGGCACGTTGCTTTTTGCAACTTTGCGAGCGCGTGGTTTGCGTACCAGCTGGTTAACTGTTGCCATTAAATAGCTCCTGGTTTTAGCTTTTGCTTCGTAAACACGTAATAAAACGCCCTCATACAATATGAGGACGCGAAATTTTAGGGCTACGTCGAAAAGGTGTCAAGAAATATACAGCGATCTCGCATCACCAGTTCATTTGACCGGCGTGCTGGACGGCCAGATTGACGAAATCAGTATAGCTAACCACGTCAATTTTGGCTGAAATTTGACCAGCAAGACCGCGGGCATCGATGTCATCTTTAAGCGCAGAGACAGAGATGGGGGCATTACTGAGAATATCAACATAGCGACTGCCTTCTACCGCCGCCAGAACGCCATCCTGGATAAGCAGCAGGGCATCGCCTTCACGCAACATGCTCAACAGGCTTTCTATGTCGCATTGCCACGGCGAGTGGCTCAGGGTATGGAGCATGACGGCCTCAGAAGGTCAGGATTGTGTCGAAGTGGGCAAGATGTTCACGCAATACCTCCGGCGCAACCACGGTGGCATCGAGAACAAAGGGCGTGTTTTCACTCAGACCGCGCGCCTGCAGGGAGGCGGCACAGACGTAAAACGTCTCGATGTCATACAGCGGCAGGACTTTAAAGGTCGCGATATAGTCGCGCGCCAGTACAGCCTGCGGCTGCTGACCGGCAAGCAGTTGAAACACACCGTCGCCGATAAAGAACACACCGATCTCTTCCGTCAGCGCAGAGGTCGCCAGTAACGCATCCAGCCCTTCCCTTCCGGCGGCACTGCCATGCGGAGCAGAGGTAAAGACAAAAGCCACGCGGTTCATCAGAATTGCACCATTCGGTCGCAGGTTAATGCGGCTTGCGCCAGCGCTCCGAGGCCGCTGAGTGAAAAGCCGTCATTGAGATTGGCGGCTGGCAGGCCCAGACGCTGCGCTTCGTTCGCATCGCTTACGCCGCGACGTAGCGCCGCCGCCACACAGATGTGCAGCTCAACCCCGTGCTGCTCATTCAGCGATTGCCACGCGCGCACCAGGTCAAACTCATCAGAGGCGGGAGAGGTCAGCTGGTTGGCGTTATACACGCCTTCCCGATAAAAAAAGACGCTGACCAGCTCGTGGCCGGCAGACAGCAGTGCGCGTGCAAACTGCAACGCACTGCTGGCCTGCTGCGTACCGTAAGCCGGGCCTGTCACCATTAATGCAAAACGCATTACTTCTCATGCCCCAGGAAATCGCCGCTCTTGAACTGACGGATATAGAGATACACCGTGTGTTTGGAGATATTGAGACGATCGGCCACCTGGTTAATCGCATCCTTGATATCAAAAATGCCTTTTTCATAGAGGTTAAGCACGATCTGGCGATTCTTGGCATTGTTGGACACATTGCGATCGGCATTGACTTCTTCGATGGTGAATTCCAGCGTCTGGGTGACGAGATCTTCAACCGAGGAGGCAAAGTTAACGGAGGATCCGACATCCGGCGTTTCTGGCGGAATAAAGGTGTTCATGATCTGGGAGAACGGCACATCGAGGTTCATGTTGATGCACAGCAAACCAATCACCCGATGATCGCGGTTGCGGATGGCAATCGTCACGGACTTCATCAGGACACCGCTCTTGGCGCGGGTGAAATAACATTTTGAGACGCTGCTGTCCGCGCCGGTCATGTCGTGCAGCATACGCAGTGCAAGGTCGGTGATTGGCGAGCCAATTTTACGGCCAGTATGCTCACCATTGGCAATGCGGATGGCAGAACATTTCAGATCTTGCAGGGAGTGCAATACGATTTCGCAGTGGGACCCAATGAGCATCGCTAACCCGTCCACTACCGCTTCGTAGGATTTCAGAATATCGAAATCGGTCTGATCGAAAGGACGTTGATCCAGCAGATCAAGTTCGCTGGTTTCGTTGGTTAAAAGCGACCTGGTCATGAAAAAAACACTCCTTTTCAGGAGCCTGTCGGTAGGTTTTCAGGGCAGGCTCATTATTTACACGGGCAACTAAATTAATACAGCGTAGGTAGCGCTTCCAGTGTTAATTATATCTGCACCATAATAAAAAAACCGCCGCTTCAGGGGCGGCGGTTGTTACCGATTTACTTCTTGGTGGCTTCTGCTGGCGCTTCTGGCTTCGCGTCAGGCTTAGCATCCGCTTTCGGCGCTGGCTTAATGTCCAGCAGCTCTACATCGAATACCAGCGTGGAGTTAGCCGGGATACCCGGGACGCCAGTTTTGCCGTAGGCCAGATCCGGTGGGATGACCAGCTTGATTTTACCGCCTTTCTTGATGTTCTTCAGGCCTTCAGTCCAGCCAGGGATAACACCGTCCAGACGGAAGGAGAGCGGCTCACCACGGGTGTAAGAGTTATCGAACTCTTTACCGTCGGTCAGGGTACCTTTGTAGTTAACCACTACGGTATCGCTGTCTTTCGGTGCGTCGCCGGTACCTTCTTTCTCTACTTTATAGACCAGGCCAGTAGGAGAGGTTTTCGCGCCTTTCTCTTTAGCGAAAGCTTCACGGTAGGTTTTACCTTTCGTTTCGTTTTCAGCCGCGTCTTTCTCCATCTTCTCCTGCGCTGCGCCTTTCACGCGCGCTTCGAAGGCCTGCAGAGTCTGCTCGATTTCCTGGTCTGACAGTTTGCTCTTATCAGCAAACGCATCCTGAACACCGGCGATCAGCTGAGTCTGATCCAGCTTGATGCCCAGTTTTTCTTGCTCTTTCAGAGAGTTTTCCATGTAACGGCCCAGAGATGCGCCCAGCGCGTAGGCTGACTTCTGGTCGTCATTTTTGAACGCCGCAGTGCTGTCAGCAGTCGCAGCAGGCTTTGCTGCATCGGCAGCGAAAGTCAGCGGCGCATGCAGAGCGACAGCCATCGTGGTCGCCAGCAGCGTTACTTTAAACAGTGATTTCATCCATTTCTCCAGGGCCGGGGACTCTCACCCCGTATTAAGCGTAAATGAGAAGCGTACTATAAAACGTTGAGGAACAAATCTACAGGTAGACACCCCTGATTAGCACCACATTTCAGACTATTTTTGTTTAAATTAGTTTCGCAGCAATGGGATGTTTACTGCGCGCGCGGATAATCTCGGGTAAAATCCGCCGCCGCCAGCCCCGAACGGGGTAAACGAGACCAACGAGGTGAATCATGCAGAATACAGATATGGAAGCACGACTGGCTGAGCTTGAAAGCCGCCTGGCTTTTCAGGAGATCACCATCGATGAGCTGAACCAGACCGTGACGGCCCACGAGCTGGAAATGGCAAAACTGAGGGATTTGCTGCGTCTTTTAACTGAGAAAGTGAAAGCGTCGCAAGCATCGCACATTGCGTCGCAGTCGGAAGAGACGCCACCGCCCCATTATTGAGACGTAAAAAAAGCGGGATATTCCCGCTTTTTTTGAGCCTGAAGCTTAGTGGCAACCGCAGCCGCCATTACCGCAACCGCCTTTACCGTGGTCGTGACCATGGTCGTGATCGTGGCCGTGACCGCCGCAGCAACCGTCGTGACCGTGGTCGTGATCGTGGTCATGACCGTGCGCACCGTGAACGTGGCCGTGAGCCAGCTCTTCTTCAGTGGCTTCGCGGATAGCAACCACTTCAACGTTGAACTTGAGGTTCTGGCCAGCCAGCATGTGGTTGCCATCAACCACAACGTGGTCATCTTCAACTTCAGTGATTTCTACTGGAACCGGACCCTGGTCAGTTTCAGCCAGGAAACGCATGCCAACCTGCAGTTCGTCAACGCCCATGAACACGTCTTTAGGAACGCGCTGCACCAGGTTGTCATCGTACTGACCGTAAGCGTCGTTTGCGCCTACAGCAACGTCAAATTTGTCGCCAACTTCGTGACCGTCCAGCGCGTTTTCCAGACCGGAAATCAGGGAACCGTGACCGTGCAGGTAGTCCAGCGGCGCACTCACCGGAGACTCATCAACCAACACACCGTCTTCTGTACGTACCTGATAGGCCAGGCTGACCACCAGGTCTTTTGCTACTTTCATGATATCTCCTGAGCGTGGGAAAATTGCTGGCGCAGATTGTAACGGAAATCTGCACCCGTGTACCCTTTAGCTTAAAAAAACTCAGGGCATATCGCTAGTCCGGATGAAAAATCCCGATCACTTGCTCTTCTTTGCGAACATGCTCGCGAGCCTCTTTGTCCGCTTCACGCATCTGGTGTCCGCACTTAACACACTCAACAATATCGATATTGTTCTCGCGCCACATGGCCAGCGAGTCCTGCGCCTGACAGGCCGGGCATTTCGCACCGGCGATAAAGCGTTTACGTACCGCCATTCTCTACCTCGTTATTCAAATTCATCCCAGCCGTCCAGCTGCCGACGCTCCTGCTGCATCTCGCGCTGGAAGATCTCTTCCAGCTCGCGGCGCGCTTCCCGTACCCGGGAAATTTGCACCGTATCGGTATGCACCGGCATTAACTCACGCAGCATCATCATATCCAGACGGCGAAAGTGTAACTGCGCGCGCTGGGCCTGATGCGGATGCATACCCAGCGTCACTAACGTCTTACGCCCCAGCTCCAGGGCACTGGAGAAGGTCTCGCGGGTAAATTGCTTCACTCCGGCCTGGAGCAGCTCATGGGCCTCTACACGCCCGCGCGCTCGCGCCAGGATATGCAGATGCGGAAAATGCTGCTGGCAGATCTGCACCAGCTTCATGGTGTCTTCCGGCTCGTTACAGGTGATGACAATCGACTCCGCCGCTTCTGCACCCGCAGAGCGCAGCAGCTCGACCTGGGTGGCATCACCGTAATAGACCTTGTAACCGTACTTCCGCATCAGGTTAACCGCGCTGATATCACGCTCCAGCACCGTCACACGCTTTTTGTTCGCCATCAGCAGGCGGCCAATCACCTGACCAAAACGCCCGAAGCCCACCACAATCACCTGCGGTTTATCATCGTCCACCCAGGGCGCTTCATGCTCGTCGTCAGCCGCATTAATACGCCGCGACAGGCGTTTATCAATCAGCTTCATCAGCAGGGGCGTGGTCATCATCGACAGCGTGACGGTCACCAGCAGCAGCGCCATCTGATCATGCTGAAACAATCTCTGGGACGATGCTGTGGAGAAGAGCACAAAAGCGAACTCTCCCCCCTGGCTCAGCACCCCGGCAAGCTGCGCGCGCTCCGGGTGACGTAGACCGTATATCCGTGCCAGCCCGTACAGCACCAGCATTTTAACGGCGATCAGCACCGCCACGCCCAGCACCACGGCCAGGATATGGGTATAAAGCACGCCCAGATTCAACGCCATACCGACCGAGATAAAGAACAGCCCTAACAGCAGCCCTTTAAACGGATCGATAGCAATTTCCAGCTCGTGCCGGTACTCACTTTCCGCCAGCAGCACGCCGGCAATAAAGGTCCCCAGCGCCATCGACAGCCCCAGCGCATCCATAAACAGCGCCGAGCCCAACACCAGCAGCAGCGTGGCGGCGGTAAACACTTCCCGCACCCCGGACGCCGCAATGAAGCGGAACACCGGGCGCAGCAGATAGCGCCCGCCCACCAGCATGCCGGCAAAGGCCAGCACCTTCATGCCGATTTTCATCCAGTCGAAATGCTCGTCGCCCGAACCTGCCAGCAGCGGTACCAGGGCCAGCGCCGGGATCACCGCCAGATCCTGAAACAGCAGGACGGAGAAACCCAGCTGCCCCGCTTCGTTGCGGTTCATGCCCTTATCGCGCATCAGCTGCAGGGCCATCGCGGTGGAGGACATCGCCAGCCCAATCCCACCGACGACCGCCGCCTGCCACGAGAAATGGTCCAGCATCAGCAGCCCACCGAGGATCACCGCGCTACCGATCACCTGTGCGGCGCCCACGCCGAAGATAGAGCGCCGTAGCTGCCAGAGCTTCGCCGGGTTCAGCTCGAGGCCGATAATAAACATCAGAAAGACGACACCCAGCTCCGAGAAGTGCAGGATTTCGTCCACATCGCTGATAAACCCCAGCCCCCAGGGGCCGATAGCGATACCCGCCAGCAGATAGCCGAGCACCGCGCCAATACCCAGTCGCGCAGCCAGCGGCACCGCCACCACGGCAGCGAGCAGAAACAGCACCCCCGCCAGCAACAGATCGGAACCTTCCATCAGCGGCCTCCCGTCAGATTGGGCGCCGCCAGCCAGTCGCCGTAGGCCCTGGCATGGCTGGCCAGCTCACTCTGATGCTGCCGACGCGCCCAGTAGATAACGATCGGGCTCAGCCAGTGCATGCGGCACATGGCCGCCGTCAGCTCGAACGGGCGCAGAATGTCGTTCATGGAGTAGCGGTTAAGCCCATCGTGGCGATAGGCACTCTCTGGCTCGCCGGTGGTAATTACGCTCCGCCAGTACTTTCCCGCCAGCTGGTTTCCTCCCACCCCACTGGCAAAACCGCGGCTCAGCACGCGATCGAGCCACTCTTTCAGCAGCGCCGGGCAGCTGTAGGTGTAAAGCGGATGCTGGAACACGATGACGTCGTGCTGGCGCAGCAGCTCCTGCTCATGAGGGATGTCGATAAAAAAATCGGGGTAGTGCGCGTAGAGATCGTGCACCGTCACATTACTGAGCCGTAATGCCGGCTGGAGCAAAACCCGGTTGGCGACCGAGTCCTGCGACTCCGGATGGGCATACAGCAGCAGCACTTTTGCTGTCTGGGACATCATTCCTCTCCCGGGTCGTCATCACTGTTATTTTGGGCTACCATGGCACACCCACGCGGCGCGTGGCGGCACATTTAACCTGATTATAATTACAACTTAACATAGTCGGAACATACGGCGCTCTATGATTGTTTTCTCCTCATTACAAATTCGTCGCGGCGTTCGCGTCCTGCTGGACAACGCTACAGCCACCATTAACCCGGGTCAGAAAGTGGGCCTGGTGGGCAAAAACGGCTGCGGTAAATCCACGTTACTGTCATTGCTGAAAAACGAGATCGCTGCCGACGGCGGTAATTTTACTTACCCGGGAAACTGGCAGCTGGCCTGGGTAAACCAGGAGACGCCTGCCCTGAGCGTACCGGCGATGGACTATGTTATTGACGGCGACCGGGAGTACCGCAAACTGGAAGCCGAACTGCACGCCGCCAACGAACGCAACGATGGCCACGCGATTGCCACCGTCCACGGCAAACTCGATGCCATCGACGCCTGGACCATCCGCTCCCGCGCCTCCACCCTTCTGCACGGTCTGGGGTTCAGCAATGAACAGCTGGAACGTCCGGTCAGCGACTTCTCCGGTGGCTGGCGTATGCGTCTCAACCTGGCCCAGGCGCTGATCTGCCGCTCCGATCTGCTGCTGCTCGATGAACCGACTAACCACCTCGATCTCGATGCGGTTATTTGGCTGGAGAAGTGGCTCAAGAGCTATCAGGGCACTCTGATTCTGATTTCCCACGACCGTGACTTCCTCGACCCGGTGGTGGACAAAATTATTCATATCGAACAGGAATCAATGTTCGAATACACCGGCAACTACAGCTCGTTTGAGCGCCAGCGCGCGGTGCGTCTCTCCCAGCAGCAGGCGATGTACGAAAGCCAGCAGCAGCGGGTGGCGCATCTGCAAAGCTTTGTCGATCGCTTCAAGGCCAAGGCCTCCAAAGCCAAACAGGCCCAGAGCCGCATCAAGATGCTGGAACGGATGGAGATGATTGCTCCGGCACACGTCGACAACCCGTTCCACTTCAGCTTCCGGGCGCCGGAAAGCCTGCCCAATCCCCTGCTGAAGATGGAAAAGGTCAGCGCCGGCTATGGCGATCGCATCATTCTCGACTCCATCAAGCTCAACCTGGTTCCGGGTTCCCGTATCGGGCTGCTCGGGCGCAACGGCGCCGGTAAATCGACCCTGATTAAGCTGCTGGCGGGCGAGCTGGCCCCGGTTCGCGGCGATATCGGTCTGGCGAAGGGCATTAAGCTCGGCTATTTCGCCCAGCATCAGCTGGAATTTTTACGCGCGGATGAATCCCCGCTGCAGCACCTGGCGCGTCTGGCCCCGCAGGAGATGGAGCAGAAATTGCGGGATTACCTGGGCGGCTTCGGCTTCCAGGGCGATAAGGTGACCGAGAAGACCGAGCGCTTCTCCGGCGGCGAAAAAGCGCGACTGGTGCTGGCGCTGATCGTCTGGCAGCGCCCGAACCTGCTGCTGCTCGATGAACCGACCAACCACCTGGATCTGGACATGCGCCAGGCCCTGACCGAAGCCTTGATCGAATTCGAAGGCGCGCTGGTGGTGGTCTCGCACGACCGTCACCTGCTGCGCTCCACTACCGACGACCTCTACCTGGTACACGACAGCAAAGTGGAGCCTTTCGACGGCGATCTGGAAGATTATCAGCAGTGGCTGAGCGATGTGCAGAAGCAGGAGAGCCAGCCTGCTGAAGGGGCCAAAGATAACGCCAACAGCGCCCAGGCGCGTAAGGATCAGAAGCGTCGCGAGGCAAAGCTGCGTACCCAAACCCAGCCGCTGCGTAAAGAGATCACCCGTCTGGAAAAAGAGATGGAGAAGCTCAACGCGCAGCTGGCTACCGTGGAAGAGAAGCTGGGCGACAGCGGCCTGTATGACCAGACGCGTAAAGCCGAGCTCACCGAGTGCCTGCAGGTGCAGGCCAAAACCAAATCCAGCCTTGAGGAGTGCGAAATGGCCTGGCTGGAGGCGCAGGAACAGCTCGAGGGCATGCTGCAGGCCGAATGATCGGTCTTCGTTTTGAGCAGGGGCTCCCCCCTGCTTAACCGCAATTTCACAACCGAACAGGTATCAGGCTGTATAGTAAAAGCAGACGGCCACAATAACTCGCATCGCTATGACCCAATCAATTCCATCCGACTTCAACATTATCCACGAAGAGAGCGCGACTTTTGTGCCGATGCGCGGCGTGGCTAATCGCCATCTGCAGACCATGCTGCCGCGCCTTATCCGTCGTAAAGTGCTATTTACCCCCGTCTGGCAGCGCCTTGACCTGCCGGACGATGATTTCGTTGATTTAGCCTGGAGCGAAGATCCGCTGCAGGCCCGGCACAAACCCCGGCTGGTGGTCTTTCATGGTCTGGAGGGCAGCCTGCACAGCCCCTATGCTCACGGCCTGATTCAGGCGGCGAAAGCCCGCGGCTGGCTGGGCGTCGTAATGCACTTCAGAGGCTGCAGCGGCGAACCCAATCGCCAGAAACGCATCTATCACTCCGGCGAAACGGAAGATGGCACCTGGTTCCTGCGCTGGCTGGCAGAGACTCACGGACCGGCCCCTACGGCAGCGGTGGGCTATTCGCTGGGCGGGAACATGCTTGCCTGTCTGCTGGCAAAAGAGGGCGACAATATTCCTCTGGACGCCGCCGCCATCGTCTCTGCTCCGTTCATGCTGGAACACTGCAGCTATCATATGGAGAAGGGCTTTTCGCGCGTTTATCAGCGCTATCTGCTGAACTTGCTCAAAGCTAATGCGGCACGCAAACTGAAAGCTTACCCGGATACGCTACCGGTCAGTCTGCAGCAGCTAAAGAAAGTGCGCCGCATCCGCGAGTTTGACGATCTGATCACCGCCAAAATTCACGGTTTTGCCGATGCTATTGACTACTATCGTCAGTGCAGCGCCATGCCGGTGCTCAGCAAGATCACCAAACCGGTGCTGATTATTCACGCTAAAGACGATCCCTTTATGGATCATCACTCGATACCGGCGCAGGCGTTTTTGCCCGCCAACGTGCAGTATCAGCTGACCGAACACGGTGGACACGTGGGCTTTGTCGGCGGCACGCTGCGGCGCCCGACGATGTGGCTGGAAACGCGTATCCCGGACTGGCTGACCACATACCTGGAACCGATAAGATGATTATTCCCTGGCAAGATCTGGCTCCCGAAACGCTGGATAATCTGATTGAAAGCTTTGTGTTACGCGAAGGCACCGATTATGGTGAACAGGAGCTTTCGCTTGAGCAGAAGGTCGCCGACGTCAGGCGCCAGCTGCAAAGCGGTGAGGTGCTGGTCGTGTGGTCCGAGCTGCACGAAACCGTCAACATCATGCCTCGCAATCAATTTCGCGGTTAACCGCGATCGCTTTCCACTCAGGGAGTTGCTATGTCCGCCAGACATCCGGTTATTGCCGTTACAGGGTCGAGTGGTGCGGGTACCACCACCACCAGCCTCGCCTTTCGTAAGATCTTCTCGCAGTTGCATCTGCGTGCCGCGGAAGTGGAAGGCGACAGCTTTCACCGCTACACCCGCCCTGAGATGGATATGGCCATCCGCAAAGCCCGGGATATGGGCAAACACATCAGCTACTTTGGCCCGGATGCCAACGACTTTGGCCTGCTGGAGCAAACCTTCGCCGAATACGGGCGAAGCGGCACTGGCCAGGCGCGCAAATACCTGCACACCTATGACGAAGCGGTCCCCTGGAACCAGGTGCCGGGCACCTTCACCCCCTGGCAGCCCCTGCCGGAACCCACCGACGTGCTGTTTTATGAAGGCCTGCATGGCGGGGTAGTCACGCCGCAACACGACGTAGCGCGCCATGTCGATCTGCTGGTGGGGGTAGTCCCTATTGTGAACCTGGAGTGGATCCAGAAGCTGACGCGGGATACCAGCGAACGCGGCCATTCCCGCGAGGCGGTGATGGACTCCGTGGTGCGCTCGATGGAGGATTACATTAACTTCCTGACGCCGCAGTTTTCCCGCACCCACATTAACTTCCAGCGCGTCCCGACCGTGGATACCTCTAATCCCTTTGCCGCCAAAGGCATCCCGTCCCTGGACGAGAGCTTCGTGGTGATCCATTTCCGCAATCTGGACAATATCGATTACCCCTGGCTGCTGGCGATGCTGCAGGGTTCATTTATTTCTCACATCAATACACTGGTAGTCCCGGGCGGGAAGATGGGGCTGGCGATGGAGTTAATCATGACGCCGCTGGTGCAGCGGTTGATGGAAGGGAAGAAAATCGATTGAGGCCTTGTTGCCCGGTGGCGCTACGCTTACCGGGCCTACGGGCTCTGTAGGCCGGGCAAACGAAGTGCCGCCCGGCGTTTTCGCAAGGCTTACGCCTCGATCACTTCATACGAATGGGTAATCTTGACCGCTTTCTCCAGCATCAGCGCCACGGAGCAGTACTTCTCGGCTGAGAGGTCTACCGCACGGGATACCGCCGCATCTTTCAGTTCTTTGCCGGTGACCACGAAGTGAAGATTGATATGGGTGAACAGGCGCGGCGCCTCTTCACGACGCTCTGAGGTCAGTTTGACTTCGCAGTCGGTCACATCGTGACGACCTTTTTGCAGGATCGATACCACGTCGATCGCACTGCATCCGCCTGCCGCCATCAGGACCACTTCCATCGGGCTTGGCGCTTTATCGCCGGAGTTGCCATCCATCAAAATCTGGTGCCCGGAAGCCGACTCACCGAGGAACGTTAACCCTTCAACCCACTTCACACGTGCTTGCATTTGTATTAACTCCAGGATTGCATTTTTCCTGACAGATTACGCGTCAGTAACAATTCTGACAACGGAAGTCGACCTGCATCAAGCTGAAGCGAGACACCAGGAGACAGGCGGCGAAAGCTATGCTAAAACAGTCGAGATGCTACAGTAATACATTGACGTTGCACATGTATGCAGAGGACATCACACATTACAGGCTGCTAATTATTGTGACAGCCAGTCCCCAGGCAGGGGAAAGAATTCGATTGCAACCCCAGAGTACAGGTACACAGCCAGACTCTGGAGACAGCTTATAACAGAGGATAACAGCGCATGGTGCTTGGCAAACCGCAAACAGACCCGACTCTCGAATGGTTCTTGTCTCATTGCCATATTCATAAGTACCCATCGAAGAGCACGCTGATTCACCAGGGTGAAAAAGCGGAAACGTTGTATTACATCGTCAAAGGCTCAGTGGCAGTGCTGATCAAAGATGAAGAAGGCAAAGAGATGATCCTCTCTTACCTGAATCAGGGAGATTTCATCGGCGAACTGGGCCTGTTTGAAGAAGGTCAGGAGCGTAGCGCCTGGGTTCGTGCAAAAACTGCCTGTGAAGTGGCTGAGATCTCTTATAAGAAATTCCGCCAGCTGATCCAGGTGAACCCGGATATCCTGATGCGCCTCTCTTCGCAGATGGCTCGCCGTCTGCAGGTCACGTCCGAGAAAGTGGGTAACCTCGCCTTCCTCGACGTAACGGGCCGCATTGCCCAGACCTTACTGAACCTGGCGAAACAGCCAGACGCAATGACCCACCCGGACGGTATGCAAATTAAAATTACCCGTCAGGAAATTGGTCAGATCGTCGGATGTTCTCGTGAGACCGTGGGTCGTATCCTGAAAATGCTGGAAGATCAAAACCTGATTTCTGCCCACGGTAAAACCATCGTGGTTTACGGAACACGTTAATTCCGCTAAAACGGCGTGGCATCGCACGATGACACGCCGTTTTTGTCTCTATCCCCATGTGGCGCAGGCTCATTTATCACCCGGAAGTTAACTACGCACTGCGGCAAACCCTGGTGTTGTGTCTCCCCGTGGCTGTGGGGTTGATCTTCGGCCATCTGCAACAGGGTCTGCTCTTCTCCCTCGTTCCTGCCTGCTGCAACATTGCCGGTCTGGACACCCCGCATAAACGCTTCTTTAAGCGTCTGACTATTGGCGGCTGCCTGTTCGCGGGCTGTAGCCTGGCCGTGCAGCTGTTGCTGGCGCGGGATATTCCGCTGCCCCTCATTCTCACCGTGCTGGCGATGACGCTGGGGGTCACGGCTGAGATCAGCGCCCTGCATGCGCGACTGCTGCCCGCCTCGCTGATTGCGGCTATCTTTACCCTGAGCCTGGCGGGAAACATGCCGGTCTGGGAGCCGCTGCTCCTCTATACGCTGGGCACGCTCTGGTACGGGCTGTTTAACTGGTTCTGGTTCTGGATGTGGCGCGAACAGCCGCTGCGCGAGTCGCTGAGCGTGCTCTATCAACAGCTGGCAGATTATTGCGAAGCAAAATACACCCTGCTGACGCAGCACACCGACCCTGAAAAATCGCTGCCGCCGCTGCTGGCACGTCAACAGAAGGTGGTGGATCTGATCAGCCTCTGTTATCAGCAGCTGCATATGCTGGCGGCCAACAGAAATCATGAATACAAACGCCTGCTGCGTACCTTCCAGGTGGGCCTGGATCTACAGGAGCACATCTCCGTCAGCCTGCATCACCCGAAGGAGGTGCAAAAGCTGGTGGAGCGCAGCCACGCCGAAGCGGTGATCCGCTGGAACGCGCAGACCGTTGCGGCCCGCCTGCGGGTGCTGGCTGACGACATTCTCTATCATCGCTACCCCACCCGTTTCACCATGGACAAGCAGCTCGGCGCGCTGGAGAAAATTGCCCGTCAGCACCCGGATAACCCGGTGGGTCAATTCTGCGCCTGGCACTTCAGCCGTATTGCCCGCGTGCTGCGTACGCAGCGTCCGCTCTACCCGCGCGACCTGATGGCCGACAAGCAGAAACGCCTGCCGCTGATCCCTGCCCTGAGAAGCTATCTGTCGCTGAAGTCTGCCGCCCTGCGCAACGCGGCGCGTATCAGCGTGATGCTCAGTATCGCCAGCCTGATGGGCGTGGCGCTGCACCTGCCGAAACCCTACTGGATCTTAATGACCGTGCTGCTGGTGACGCAAAACGGCTACAGCGCGACGCGGGTACGTATTCTCCACCGGGCCGCCGGCACGCTGGCGGGGCTGATTATTGCCGGCGTTACCCTGCACTTCCACGTTCCGGAAGGCTACACCCTGGCCGGGATGCTGATGGTGACCCTGGTGAGCTACCTGATCATACGCAAGAGCTACGGCTGGGCGACGGTGGGCTTTACGGTCACGGCGGTGTATACCCTGCAGCTGCTGACCCTGAACGGCGAGCAATTTATTATCGCCCGGCTGGCCGACACCCTGATTGGCTGCCTGATTGCCTTCGGCGGGATGGTCTGGCTGTGGCCGCAGTGGCAGAGCGGGCTGCTGCGCCAGAACGCCCACGACGCGCTGGAGGCCGATCAGGAGGCCATCCGCCTGATCCTCAGCGACGATCCACAGCCTACGCCGCTGGCCTGGCAGCGCATGAAGGTCAACCAGGCGCACAACGCCCTGTTCAACTCCCTCAACCAGGCGATGCAGGAGCCGGGCTTTAATTCGGCCTATCTGGCGGATATGAAGCTGTGGGTAACGCACAGCCAGTTTATCGTCGAGCATATCAACGCGATGACGACCCTGGCCCGGGAACATACGATGCTGACGCCAGACCTGGCGCAGCGTTATTTGCAGTCGTGTGAAATTGCGCTGCAACGCTGCCAACAGCGTCTGGAATATGACGCGCCGGGTGAGAGCGGGGACAGCAATATTCTGGAAGCGCCAGAGACCCTGACGCAAGGCCCCATGAGCACGCTGGAGCAACATTTGCAGCGCGTTCTGGGGCATCTGAACACCATGCACACCATCTCGTCGGTGGCATGGCGCCAGCGCCCGCATCATGGGATCTGGTTGATCCGGCGCTTAAAGCGGACCCCGTATTAAACGCCGGGTGGCGCTGCGCTTACCCGGCCTACAAGACCGTAGGCCCGTGCAAGCGTAGCGCCGCCGGGCAACACAACTACTTCTGAATCACGCGCTTCACCGCGGCGGCAAAACGGCTCATCCCTTCGTCGATATCCTCGCTCTCCACCAGCAGCGACGGCGCAAAGCGCATCACGTCCGGCCCGGCGTTGAGGACCATCGCCCCTTCACTGGCGGCGGCATAGAGGAAATCGCGCGCCCGACCTTTGTACTGCGGCTTCAGCTCGGCACCAATCAGCAGCCCCATGCCGCGAATATCGCTAAAGACATCGTACTGGGCATCGATCTGCTGGAGATGCTTCACAAACTGCTCGCGCTTAGCTTTGACGCCGCTCAGCACATCCGGGGTGTTGATGATATCAAACGCCGCGCCTGCCACCGCGCACGCCAGCGGGTTACCGCCGTAGGTGGAGCCGTGAGAGCCCACGTGGAACGCCGAGGCGATATCCTGAGTGGTGAGCACCGCGCTGACCGGGAAACCGCCGCCGAGCGCTTTAGCGCTGGTCAGGATATCCGGCGTCACGCCGTAGTGCATATAGGCAAACAGATCCCCGGTACGGCCCATGCCGCTCTGCACTTCATCAAACACCAGCAGGGCCTGGTGCTGGTCGCACAGCTCACGCAGCCCCTGCAGGAACTCCGGGGTCGCCGCCGTCACGCCGCCTTCACCCTGAATCGGCTCAACCACCACCGCGCAGGTGTGATCGTCCATCACCGCTTTCACCGCATGGAGATCGTTAAACGGGACGTGAATGATGTCGGCCGGTTTCGGGCCAAAGCCGTCGGAATATTTTGGCTGACCGCCCACGGTCACGGTAAACAGCGAACGGCCGTGGAAGGCATTGTGGAAGGCAATGATTTTGGTTTTAAACGGGCTGTGGCGGGTAGAGGCGTAGTAGCGCGCCAGCTTAAAGGCCGTTTCGTTGGCTTCGGTGCCGGAGTTCATAAACAGCACGCGCTCGGCAAAGGTGGCGTCGATAATTTTACGCCCCAGACGCAGCGCCGGTTCGTTGGTAAAAACGTTGCTGGTATGCCACAGGGTTTCACCCTGGGTTTTGAGCGCCTCGACCAGCGCCGGGTGACAGTGGCCTAACGCCGTCACCGCAATGCCGCCCGCAAAATCAATGTACTCTTTACCCTGCTGATCCCAGACGCGGCTGCCTTTCCCCTTCACCGGGATAAACTCGGCCGGTGCATAAATTGGCAGGATAACTTCATCGAATGTTGCGCGCGTAATTGCAGATTGTTCAGTTGCCATGTAACCCCACCCTTTTTTAAGCAAGAAGCAGAAGTGAAAATATAATCACGAAATATGCTTAAAAAATCACTTTATGGCAACTAAAAATCAACGATTAAGGAAATTAGCCAGCAGCTGGTGGCCCTGTTCGCTGAGAATACTTTCCGGATGGAACTGCACCCCTTCCAGATCCCATTCCCGGTGGCGGATACCCATAATCTCCCGGGTCTCGCTCCAGGCAGTCACCTCGAAGCAGTCGGGTAAGGTGGGCGGGTCAATGACCAGGGAGTGATAGCGGGTCACGGTCAGGGGATTATTGAGGCCAGCGAAGACCCCCGTACCGGTATGCGTCACGGGAGAGGTTTTGCCGTGCATCACTTTGGCGGCACGGACAATGGTCGCGCCAAAGACCTGGGCAATGGCCTGATGCCCAAGACAGACGCCGAGGATCGGCAATTTACCGGCATAGTGCTGGATCACCGCCAGCGAGATCCCGGACTCATCCGGCGTGCAGGGGCCGGGAGAGATAACGATTTTCTGCGGGTTCAGCGCCGCGACATCATCCAGAGAAAGCACGTCGTTGCGCCGGACCACCACCTCCGCCCCCAGCTCACAAAAATACTGGTACAGGTTCCAGGTGAAGGAATCGTAGTTATCAATCAGCAGAATCATGGCGGCTCCCGAAAAAATGGCCGCCCTATTCTACTCAGTTTCCCGGGCTTCGCTTACCACTTTGCTGAAGATTGTGTTCAGCGCGCTCAGATCGCCCATTGCACCGCTCTGGTTGGCCTGCGCCCACGCCTCAGGGTCGATACCGCGCCAGTCGAGTTGATATCCGGCATGGATCGCCAGCTGTTCAAAAAAGATGCGCTGAACGATGCCGTTGCCGATGCGGAACGGATGCAGGACGTTGATTTCGCAATAGTAGTGGCTGAGGCGGTTAATGAAATCGGCTTTCTCCAGCCCGACGAGATACCCCTCCTCCTCCAGATCCTGCATCAGGGCATTGCCCTCTTTTTCGATATAGGCAAAGTGGCAGAACCGGGTATCGCCCTGGTAAATATCCATTTCACGAATGTCTCCCGCCCAGTCAAAAAGATCCTGGTAGAGATGCTGGTGTATGGCGCACAGGTGCGGCAGACCGCGCAACAGCGGCCCGAGGCTCAGGGTGGCGGCACGCAGCGCGGTGAACTCATACGCCGCCTGCGCAAGACGTTCGGCCTGACGAATGCCCAGCCGGTTACGCATCACGTTCAGCTCCGGGTAGAGGTATGGGTCGCGATCGTTGCCGTATTTATCGCTCATGCTGCCTCCCTAATTCTTCAAGACGAAGCTGCGCCTCTTCTGCGCTGAGCGTGACTAACGGACTGTCGACCCCTTCAAGGCGGCGGCTGGCCTGGAAATTGATATTTCGCTGTTGTTCCCAGAGGCGGGACTTTTGTTTTTCAGTGAGTTTTTTCACCTGTTACCTCCCTGCTTGTGCTCGTGTTGCCACAAGTATAAGCAGCAAACTGCGGTTTCGCAGGGAGGTAAAGGTAACGCGGGCAATGCCTGCCCGCGCCATCAGGGATTAAGGCAGGACTTTCGCAGAGAGGATAACTACCGGTTTTGTCGGCACATTCTGGTAAGGGCCGACGTCGTGCGTCTGCACCTGAGAAATTTTATCGGCCACATCCATGCCTTTCACAACTTTACCAAAGACCGCATAGCCAAAGTCACGCTGGCCGTGGTCGAGGAAGGCGTTATCCGCCACGTTGAGGAAGAACTGGCTGGTGGCGCTGTCTTTATCGGCAGTACGCGCCATGGAGATGGTGCCACGGCTGTTGCGCAGGCCGTTATCCGCTTCGTTCTTGATTGGCGGGTTTGGCTGTTTCTGCTGCATCTGCTCGTTGAAGCCGCCGCCCTGCAGCATAAAGCCCGGGATCACGCGGTGGAAGGTGGTGCCGTTATAAAAACCGCTGTTCACATAATCGAGGAAGTTTTTCACCGAAACAGGGGCTTTCTGACTGTTCAGTTCCAGCTCAATATTACCGGCAGAGGTGGTCAACAGAACGTGCGGGTCTCCTTTGGCTGCCAGCGCAGCAGGAGATAGGGCTGAGAGTGCGAGTACAGCCGCAACAGCCGCCAGGGTTGATTTGAGCATGAGAATTCCTTAACAAAGCGCAGTAAAGAAAGCGAATGGCTTGATTCTAAAGAGCAGTATGAATCCAGGCCAGCCATTTACCTAATTTTACGCATTTGAAACAGATGTAACCGTCGGGCAAACTGGCACCACAGGCATTAACGTGATCTAAATCACACTGAAAACTGCAATTTTCGTTTAATTAATCATAAAAGATTTAATTAGATCACATTCACGCTTAAAATCTGGCCGCTCGCAGCGCCGTCAACGCGCTTTACATTTCTATTCACAGGCCAGTCATGACTAACAGCAATCGTATCAAGCTCACATGGATCAGCTTCTTCTCCTACGCCCTTACCGGTGCGTTGGTGATCGTCACCGGGATGGTGATGGGAAATATCGCAGACTATTTCAACCTGCCCGTTTCCAGCATGAGTAACACCTTCACCTTCCTTAACGCCGGGATCCTGATCTCCATCTTCCTGAACGCCTGGCTGATGGAAATTGTCCCGCTGAAAACGCAGCTGCGTTTCGGCTTTGTGCTGATGGTCGCCGCTGTGGCCGGCCTGATGCTAAGTCATAGCATCGCCCTGTTCTCCGCCGCCATGTTCGTGCTCGGGCTGGTCAGCGGGATCACCATGTCCATCGGGACATTTCTCATTACCCATATGTATGAAGGCCGCCAGCGCGGCGCGCGTCTGCTGTTCACCGACTCCTTCTTCAGCATGGCCGGGATGATCTTCCCGATGGTGGCTGCGGCGCTGCTGGCCCGCAGCATTGAGTGGTACTGGGTTTACGCCTGCATCGGCCTGGTCTACGTGGCGATTTTTGTCCTGACCTTCGGCTGCGATTTCCCGGTTCTCGGCAAAAAAGGCCAGACCACCAGCGAGCCGGTGGTAAAAGAGAAGTGGGGTATTGGCGTGCTGTTCCTCTCCGTTGCCGCCCTGTGCTACATCCTCGGCCAACTGGGCTTTATCTCCTGGGTGCCGGAGTATGCCAAAGGGCTGGGAATGAGCCTGAACGATGCCGGTCAGCTGGTCAGTGACTTCTGGATGTCGTACATGTTCGGCATGTGGGCGTTCAGCTTTATCCTGCGCTTCTTCGATCTGCAGCGGATCCTCACCGTGCTGGCAGGCGCCGCAACCGTGCTGATGTACCTGTTCATCAACGGTTCGCCGGAACATATGCCGTGGTTTATCCTGACGCTCGGTTTCTTCTCCAGCGCCATTTACACCTCGATCATTACGCTGGGCTCCCTGCAGACCAAAGTGGCCTCGCCAAAACTGGTTAACTTCGTGCTCACCTGCGGCACCATCGGCACCATGCTGACCTTCGTGGTCACCGGCCCGATTGTGGCCCACAGCGGCCCGCTGGCGGCATTACACACCGCGAACGGTCTCTATGCCGTCGTGTTTGTGATGTGCCTGGTGCTGGGCTTTGTGACCCGCCACCGCCAGCACAACGTGGCAGCAGCGTCTCATTGATCCCTCACGCCCCTTTGCTTCCTGCAGAGGGGCTGTTTCGGGTAAAGCACACCTCTTCTCCCCCGTTATCCATCTGGATCCACGTCTGCGCCAGCTGCGTGGTGGCAATCACCCTCCCCTGACGAATCGACCAGCGTACCGGCACCTGACACCGGACCGCATCGAAGCCCGTCTCCGCAGGCAGGATCACCAGGTTAGCCGGGTTCCCCGTTTCAATACCGTAATCGCTCAGGCCAAAGGTACGCGCGCTGTTATGGGTGATCAGGTTAAGACCGCTGTCGATCTGCTGATAGCCCATCATCTGGCAGACGTGCAGACCCATATGCAGGACCTGCAGCATATTGCCGGTGCCCAGCGGATACCAGGGGTCAAACACGTCGTCGTGGCCGAAGCAGACGTTAATTCCCGCCTCAAGCAGCTCCTTCACGCGGGTGATGCCGCGCCGTTTCGGGTAGTCGTCAAAGCGCCCCTGCAGATGAATATTCACCAGCGGATTAGCGACAAAGTTAATCCCGGAGAGCTTCAGCAGACGGAACAGCCGCGAGGTATAGGCCCCGTTGTACGAGTGCATGGCGGTGGTATGGCTGGCGGTGACGCGCGGGCCGATGCCGGCCTCATACGCCAGCATCGCCACCGTTTCGACAAACCGCGACTGCTCGTCGTCGATTTCATCGCAGTGAATATCCAGCGGCCGGTCATACTTCTTCGCCAGTTCAAAGGCGATGTGCAGCGACTGCACGCCGTACTCGCGGGTGAACTCAAAGTGTGGGATGGCACCCACCACGTCGGCCCCCAGCCGTAACGCCTCCTCCAGCAGAGCGGCGCCGTTGGGGTAAGAGAGGATCCCCTCCTGCGGGAAGGCCACGATCTGCAGCTCGACCCAGGGCGCCACCTCCTGCTTCACCTCCAGCATCGCCTTCAGGGCGGTGAGCGTCGGGTCGGAGACGTCAACATGGGTACGCACAAACTGGATGCCGTTGGCGATCTGCCACTTGAGGGTCTTCCACGCCCGGGCTTTAACATCCTCATGGCTGAGCAGCGCCTTGCGCTCCGCCCAGCGTTCGATGCCTTCAAACAGCGTCCCGGACTGGTTCCAGTTCGGCTCACCTGCGGTTTGAGTGGTATCAAGGTGGATATGCGGCTCGATAAACGGCGGCAGGGCCAGCCCCCCGCGCGCGTTTAGCACTTCATAGCTCTCGCTGTGCCCCTCGCCCGTCGGGGTGATTTCGCCAAAACAACCGTTCTCAATAGCCAGTTGCCAGAGTCCGTCGCGACCCGGTAACCGGACGTTCTGGATAAGCCAAAGCGGTGCTGTAGACATCGTATTCTCCCGAAAAAGGGGGCTGAAATTTAGGAGTAGCGGATTTTAAAGATTAGCCCCCTAATTTGTACACAAAATCGGCTATCACGAAAAGCCTGCTAATTCCGCTACTTATAAAAATCCTGACAAATCAGCCATCTACTCACTAAGGAGTAGGTGAAGGCGTATTTGATTTGCATCAATAAGCGGCTTTGCTGAATCGTTAAGGTAGGTGGTAATAGAAAAGAAATCGAGGCAAAAATGAGCAAAGTCAGACTCGCGATTATCGGTAACGGCATGGTCGGCCACCGCTTTATTGAGGATCTTCTTGATAAAGCCGATGCCGCCCGGTTCGACATTACCGTGTTCTGTGAAGAACCCCGTAAGGCGTACGACCGCGTGCACCTCTCCTCCTATTTCTCTCACCACACCGCCGAAGAGCTCTCTCTGGTGCGCGAAGGTTTTTACGAGAAACATGGCGTGAAGGTGCTGGTGGGCGAACGCGCTATCACCATTAACCGTCAGGAAAAAGTGATTCATTCCAGTGCGGGACGCACGGTTTTTTACGACAAACTGATCATGGCGACTGGCTCTTACCCGTGGATCCCACCGATCAAAGGGTCAGAAACTCAGGACTGCTTCGTCTATCGCACCATTGAAGATCTCAACGCCATCGAGTCCTGCGCCCGTCGAAGCCGGCGCGGCGCGGTGGTCGGCGGCGGTCTGCTCGGCCTCGAAGCTGCTGGCGCGCTGAAAAACTTAGGCATTGAAACCCACGTCATCGAATTTGCCCCGATGCTGATGGCAGAGCAGCTCGACCACATGGGTGGCGATCAGCTCAAACGCAAGATTGAGAGCATGGGTGTGAAAGTTCACACCAGCAAAAACACCAAAGAGATCGTGCAGGAAGGCACCGAGGCGCGTAAAACCATGCGCTTCGCCGACGGCAGCGAACTGGAAGTCGACTTTATCGTCTTCTCCACCGGTATTCGCCCGCGCGATAAACTGGCTACGCAGTGCGGCCTGGCGGTTGCCCAGCGCGGCGGCATCATGATCAACTCCACCTGCCAGACCTCCGATCCGGATATCTATGCCATCGGCGAGTGCGCCAGCTGGGAAAATCACGTCTACGGTCTGGTTGCCCCGGGCTACAAAATGGCGCAGGTCGCCGTTGACCATATCCTCGGCAACGAAAACGCCTTCGAAGGCGCAGACATGAGCGCCAAGCTGAAACTGCTGGGCGTTGACGTGGGCGGTATCGGCGATGCGCACGGTCGCACGCCAAACTCCCGCAGCTACGTCTACCTCGATGAAAGCAAAGAAGTTTATAAGCGTCTTATCGTCAGCCCGGACAACAAAACTCTGCTCGGTGCGGTGCTGGTGGGTGATACCAGCGACTTCGGCAACCTGCTGCAGCTGGTGCTGAACGCCATCGAACTGCCGGAAAACCCGGACGCGCTGATCCTGCCTGCCCACGCTGGCAGCGGTAAGCCTTCAATTGGTGTCGATAAACTGCCGGACAGCGCGCAGATTTGCTCCTGCTTCGATGTCACCAAAGGCATGCTGATCTCCGCCATCAACAAAGGCTGCCACACCGTGGCGGCGCTGAAGGCCGAAACCAAAGCCGGTACCGGCTGCGGCGGTTGTATCCCGCTGGTCACTCAGGTGCTCAACGCCGAGCTGGCGAAACAGGGTATCGAAGTGAACAACAACCTGTGCGAGCACTTCGCTTACTCACGCCAGGAGCTATACCACCTGATCCGCGTGGAAGGCATCAAATCCTTCGACGAGTTGCTGCAGAAACATGGCCAGGGTTACGGGTGTGAAGTCTGTAAACCGACCGTCGGTTCTCTGCTGGCCTCCTGCTGGAATGAGTATGTGCTCAAGCCGCAGCACACCCCGCTGCAGGACACCAACGACAACTTCCTGGCCAATATCCAGAAAGACGGGACTTACTCCGTAATCCCACGCTCTGCCGGTGGCGAAATCACCCCGGAAGGTCTGGTGGCGGTGGGCCGCATTGCCCGCGAATTTAACCTCTATACCAAAATCACCGGCTCCCAGCGTATCGGCCTGTTCGGCGCGCAGAAAGACGACCTGCCGGAAATCTGGCGTCAGTTGATTGAAGCTGGCTTCGAAACCGGTCATGCCTATGCCAAAGCGCTGCGTATGGCGAAAACCTGCGTGGGCAGCACCTGGTGCCGTTACGGCGTGGGCGACAGCGTTGGCTTCGGCGTCGAGCTGGAAAACCGCTACAAAGGCATCCGTACCCCGCACAAAATGAAGTTCGGCGTCTCCGGCTGTACCCGTGAATGTGCCGAAGCGCAGGGTAAAGACGTGGGTATCATCGCCACTGAGAAAGGCTGGAACCTGTACGTCTGCGGTAACGGCGGGATGAAGCCGCGTCATGCGGATCTGCTGGCAGCGGATATCGACCGTGAAACGCTGATCAAGTACCTCGACCGCTTCATGATGTTCTACATCCGTACCGCGGACAAACTGACCCGTACCGCGCCGTGGCTGGATAACCTGGAAGGCGGCATCGACTACCTGAAGTCCGTCATCATCGACGACAAACTCGGCCTGAACGCAACGCTGGAAGAAGAGATGTCTCGCCTGCGTGACGCCGTGATTTGTGAATGGACTGAAACCGTCAACACCCCGGCGGCGCAGGTTCGCTTCAAACACTTTATCAACAGCACCCAGCGCGACCCGAGCGTGCAGGTGGTGCCAGAGCGCGAACAGCATCGCCCGGCGACACCTTATGAACGCATTCCGGTGATGCTGGTGGAGGAAAACGTATGAGCCAGTGGGTCAACATCTGCAAAATCGACGAGATCCTGCCTGCCACCGGCGTGTGCGCGCTGTTAGGTCATGAGCAGGTTGCCATTTTCCGTCCGCGTCACGACGAACAGGTCTTTGCCATCAGCAATATCGACCCGTTCTTCGAGGCCAGCGTGCTCTCCCGCGGGATCATCGCTGAACATCAGGGCGAGCTGTGGGTTGCCAGCCCGCTGAAAAAGCAGCGTTTCCGCCTGAGCGACGGCCACTGCATGGAAGATGAGAGCCGCTCCGTGAAGCACTATGACGTCCGCGTCAAAGACGGCAAGGTACAGCTGAGAGGCTGATTAATACGGGGATGCAACGCCCCCGTTATTTGTTTTTGATTTTGATTTTGTCGGCCCGGCAAGCGCAGCGCCGCCGGGCAATTGCCGGATGGCGAAGCAAGCTTCTTATCCGGCCTACGATTTATTTTTTAGCTTTTCTTTTTCATTACTCAGGATAATCAAATGTTTACAGACACTATTAATAAGTGTGCGGCTAATGCTGCGCGCATTGCACGCCTCAGTAAAAACAGTCCTCTCGGCTTCTGGATCAGCTCCGCCATGGCGGGTGCCTATGTCGGCCTCGGGATCATTTTAATTTTCACCCTCGGTAATCTGGTCGACCCGTCCGTGCGTCCGCTGGTGATGGGTGCCACCTTTGGTATCGCCCTGACGCTGGTCATCATCGCTGGCTCTGAACTGTTTACCGGCCACACCATGTTCCTGACGCTGGGCGTCAAAGCGGGCACCATCACTCAGGGCCAGATGTGGGCAATCCTGCCACAAACCTGGCTCGGTAACCTGGTGGGCTCGGTGTTTGTTGCCCTGCTCTACAGCTGGGGCGGCGGTAGCCTGTTGCCGGTGGATACCAGCCTGGTACACACCGTCGCGCTGGCAAAAACCTCCGCACCGGCGATGGTGCTGTTCTTCAAGGGCGCGCTCTGTAACTGGCTGGTCTGCCTTGCGATCTGGATGGCAATCCGTACCGAAGGTGCCGCGAAATTTATCGCCATCTGGTGGTGTCTGCTGGCCTTTATCGCTTCCGGCTACGAGCACTCCGTTGCCAACATGACGCTGTTTGCCCTCTCCTGGTTCGGTCACCACAGCGAAGCCTATACGCTGTCCGGTATCGGCCATAACCTGTTGTGGGTAACGCTTGGCAATACCCTTTCTGGGGTTGTATTTATGGGTTGGGGTTACTGGTATGCTACCCCTAAAGCGGAGCGTCCGACTCCGGCTACCATCGCAACCGTTCAGGCGAAAGCCAACCAGTAAGAAGAGGTAATGTCGTGGATCACCTGCCAATATTCTGTCAATTACGCAATCGCGACTGCCTGCTGGTAGGGGGTGGCGATGTGGCTGAACGCAAAGCCCGCCTGCTGTTAGAGGCAGGTGCCCGACTCACCGTTAATGCCCTCGCCTTCGCCCCGCAATTTACCGTGTGGGCGCAGGAGGGGATGCTCACCCTCGTCGAGGGTGAGTTCCAGGAATCTCTGCTCGATACCTGCTGGCTGACCATTGCCGCCACTGACGACGACGCCGTTAACCAGCGCGTCAGCGACGCCTGTGAAGCGCGGCGGATCTTCTGCAACGTGGTGGATGCGCCGAAAGAGGCGAGCTTCATCATGCCGTCGATTATCGACCGCTCCCCGCTGATGGTCGCCGTCTCCTCCGGCGGGACGTCGCCAGTGCTGGCGCGTCTGCTGCGCGAAAAGCTGGAAGCGATCCTGCCGCAGCATCTGGGCCAGGTGGCCCAATATGCGGGGCAGCTGCGCTCACGCGTGAAAAAGCAGTTCGCCACCGTGGGCGAACGCCGTCGCTTCTGGGAAAAATTCTTTGTGAACGACCGGCTGGCGCAGTCGCTGGCGAATCAGGATCGGAAAGCCGTGGAGGAAACTACCGAGCAGCTGATCAATGCCCCGCTCGATCACCGGGGCGAAGTGGTGCTGGTGGGTGCCGGACCGGGCGATGCCGGGCTGTTGACCCTGAAAGGGTTACAGCAGATCCAGCAGGCGGATATCGTAGTCTATGACCGTCTGGTCTCCGACGACATCATGAACCTGGTGCGCCGTGATGCGGATCGGGTGTTTGTTGGCAAACGTGCGGGCTACCACTGCGTGCCGCAGGAAGAGATTAACCAGATCCTGCTGCGTGAAGCGCAAAAGGGTAAACGCGTGGTGCGTCTGAAAGGCGGCGATCCCTTTATCTTTGGGCGCGGCGGCGAGGAGCTGGAGACCCTCTGTGAGGCGGGCATTCCGTTCTCAGTAGTGCCAGGCATTACCGCCGCCTCCGGCTGCTCGGCCTATTCCGGTATCCCGTTGACCCACCGTGACTACGCCCAGAGCGTGCGCCTGGTTACCGGCCACCTGAAAACCGGCTGTGAGCTGGACTGGCACAACCTGGCCGCCGAGAAGCAGACCCTGGTGTTCTATATGGGGCTGAACCAGGCGGCGACCATTCAGGCTAAGCTGCTTGAACACGGCATGGATGCAGAAATGCCGGTTGCGCTGGTGGAGAACGGTACCTCGATTAAACAGCGCGTGGTCAGTGGCGAGTTAACCCAGCTGGGCGATCTGGCGCAGCAGGTTGAAAGCCCGGCGCTGATCGTCGTAGGCCGCGTGGTGGCGCTACGTGACAAGCTCAACTGGTTCTCAAACCACTAGGTCAGACTGAACATATTCCCCGCAAAATGAGTAGTCCTGTTATGGACTACTCCTCTGTTACCGCTGTCGATAACATACCTTCCGCGAAAGCAAATTTTCTATATATTCCCTCACGTTACAGACAAGGAAGCGTTATGTTCAAACTGGCAAAGATTGCCCTGGTTGCAGGCATCTTAACTACCCTGACGGCGTGCACCGGCCACGTGCAAAACACCAAAAATAACTGCAGCTATGACTACCTGCTGCACCCGGCGATCTCCATCTCCAAGATCATCGGTGGCTGCGGCCCGGCGGCAAACCAGTAAGCCTTTTTCAGGCATAAAAAAACCGGGGATCCCCCGGTTTTTTTATTTCGCCGGGTGGCGCTTACGCTTACCCGGCCTACAAGTTTGCGTAGGCCGGGTAAGGCACAGCCGCCACCCGGCAAACACACTCAAGGCTTAGCTACAAACCCAATCGCTTCATACACCGCTTTCAGGGTCACAGAAGCGCGTGCGCTGGCTTTCTCAGCACCGTCTTTCATCACCTTCTGCAGGAAGGCTTCGTCGTTGCGGAACTGGTTGTAGCGCGCCTGCAGTTCGGTCAGCATACCGGAGACTGCATCTGCCACTTCACCTTTCAGATGGCCGTACATTTTGCCTTCGAAGTGCTGCTCCAGCTCCGGAATGCTCTGCCCGGTCACGCCAGAGAGAATATCCAGCAGGTTAGAAACGCCTGCTTTGTTCTGCACGTCGTAACGCACCACAGGCGGCTCGTCAGAGTCGGTGACCGCACGCTTGAGCTTCTTGACCACCGCTTTCGGATCTTCCAGCAGGCCGATCACGTTGTTGCGGTTATCGTCCGACTTGGACATCTTTTTGGTCGGCTCCAGCAGGGACATCACGCGGGCACCGGACTTCGGAATGAACGGCTCAGGCACCTTGAAGACATCGCCGTAAATGGCGTTGAAGCGCTGGGCAATATCACGGCTCAGCTCCAGGTGCTGCTTCTGGTCTTCACCCACCGGCACCTGGTTGGTCTGATACAGCAGAATGTCCGCCGCCATCAGTACCGGATAGTCAAACAGACCGGCGTTGATGTTTTCAGCGTAACGGGACGATTTATCCTTGAACTGGGTCATGCGGCTCAGCTCGCCGAAATAGGTGTAGCAGTTCAGGGCCCAGCCCAGCTGCGCGTGTTCCGGCACGTGGGACTGAACGAAGATGGTGCTTTTTTCAGGATCGATACCGCAGGCCAGATACAGCGCAAGGGTGTCGAGCGTCGCTTTACGCAACTGCTGCGGATCCTGGCGCACGGTAATGGCGTGCTGGTCAACGATGCAGTAGATGCAGTGATAGTCATCCTGCATGCCCACCCACTGACGCAGCGCACCCATATAGTTGCCAATGGTCAGTTCACCTGAGGGCTGTGCGCCACTAAATACGATGGGCTTAGTCATTTTTCAATTCCTGATTTTCACTGTGCGAAAGCCCGAGAACGGGCAGTAAATCTTTGAAGTGGTCGAAGACGAAATCCGGCTCACTCAGCGTAATGGATTCACCGTAGTTATAGCCATAGGTCAGGCCCACGGACGGGCAACCTGCAGCCCTGGCCGCCAGAATATCATTGCGCGAATCCCCTACAAAGAGCAGCGCGTCCGGCGATAAGGATAATTTTCCTGCGACCAGCAGCAGCGGTTCGGGATGCGGCTTCTTATTCTGCACGTCATCGCCACCGACAATCACCGAGAAGTATTTAGCGATATCCAGCGCTTCCAGCAGCGGTGCAACAAAAGCCGTCGGCTTGTTGGTCACCAGCGCCAGCGGCATGCCTTCCGCATGCAGCGCGCTCAGCGTGCCGGCCACATCCGGGAACAGGAAGCTGCCCTCTTCTACCGTCTCTTCATAGAAACGGTTGAACAGCTTACGCAGGAGGCGAATCTGCTCTTCCTGCGGAATATCCGCATGATCGACGCCGGGTTTACCCTGCGCCGCACGCTGAATGGCGCGCTCCTGACGGGCCCAGGTCAGCGCGCGCTCCATCAGCACGTCTGCCCCGTTACCAATCCACGTTATCACGCGATCTTCGCCCGCCACCGGCAGCTCCAGCGCATACAGCGCCTGGTCAACCGCCGCGGTTAAGCCCGGCGCACTGTCCACCAGCGTGCCGTCGAGGTCAAACGCAACGCCCCGAATTGCCTGCAAATTATTCATGACTTACCTTCGCCAGTTCACTGCGCATTTCATCAATGACTTTTTTGTAGTCCGGCTGATCGAAAATCGCCGAACCGGCCACGAACATGTCTGCGCCTGCGGCAGCGATTTCGCCGATGTTGCTCACCTTCACGCCGCCGTCCACTTCGAGACGGATATCAAAGCCAGACTCGTCGATGCGACGACGCACTTCACGCAGCTTATCCAGGGTGTGGGGAATGAAAGACTGGCCGCCGAAGCCCGGGTTAACGGACATCAGCAGGATCACGTCCAGCTTGTCCATCACGTGATCGAGATAGGTCAGCGGGGTGGCCGGGTTAAACACCAGGCCCGCCTTACAGCCGTGCTCTTTGATCAGCTGCAGGGTGCGGTCAACGTGTTCGGAGGCTTCAGGATGGAAGGTGATGATGCTGGCACCCGCGGCGGCAAAGTCCGGCACGATGCGGTCGACCGGCTTCACCATCAGATGCACGTCAATAGGGGCGGTCACGCCGTAGTTGCGCAGTGCCTTGAGGACCATCGGGCCGATGGTCAGGTTAGGCACGTAGTGGTTATCCATAACGTCAAAATGAACGACATCCGCACCGGCAGCCAGGGCTTTCGCGGTGTCTTCGCCCAGCCGGGCAAAATCAGCCGAAAGAATTGAGGGTGCAATCAAATACTGTTTCATCCGCATCTCCTTGAACTTTGTTTAACGGCGGGCGAAACGGCTCAGGGTAGATAGAGAGCCAGCAGTTCGTCCACCTTTTTACGTGTACCGCCGTTGCTGCTGATGCTGCGCCGGACTTTGACCTGATAATGATCTGCGGCCTTGTACCATTCGCGCGTATCAGGCGTGTCGTGATTCGAAATTAACACCGGAATTCTTTTGCTGACCAGCTTTTCCGCCATTTCCGCCAGACGCGCCTGCTCGGCAGGGCTGAAACTGTTGGTGTGATAAGCGGTGAAGTTCGCCGTTGCCGACAGAGGGGCATAAGGCGGATCGCAGTAGACCACCGAGTCGGTGTCCGCTTTCTCCATACACTCTTCATACGAGAGGCAATGGAACTCCGCATTCTGCGCCTTTTCAGCAAAGTGGTACAACTCAGCCTGAGGGAAATAAGGACGCTTGTAGCGACCAAAGGGCACGTTGAATTGACCACGCAGATTATACCGGCACAGACCGTTGTAGCCGTGGCGGTTGAGGTAGAGGAACAGCAGCGCACGACGGAACTTATCCTGGCTCTGATTAAACTCAGTGCGAAGGGCGTAGTAAACGTCTGGGTTGTTGTTCTCTGGGGTAAACAGCTTACGCGCCTCATCAACGTACTCGTCGGTACGCAGCTTCACGATGTTATAGAGGTCGATAAGGTCGCTGTTGATATCCGCAAGGATATAACGGGAGTAGTCGGTATTGAGGAATACCGAGCCCGCGCCCACAAAGGGTTCGACAAGACACTCGCCGGCAGGCAGGTGTTTTTGAATATCATCGAGCAGGGGGTATTTCCCCCCTGCCCATTTCAGAAAAGCGCGATTTTTTTTCATGCTGACTAACTGATTACACCTTCTCCGGCTGTGGAGAAAGCTCCGACAGCATCCTGCGCTTCACAGATTACTTCAAATCGGACTGAACCTGACGGATCGGCTTCGCCCACGGGTTTTTCGCCTGAACATCAGCGGGCAGCGTTGCTACCGCGCGTTTTGCTTCATCTTTCGAAGCATACACGCCGCTTACCAGCACATACCACGGCTGACCGTTACGGGTGGTCTCATAGACAACGAAGTTCTTCAGGTTCGACTTTTTCGCCCAGCTGTTGAGGTTGTCATAGCTGGAAGAACTGCTCAACTGCAGCGTGTAGTTGCTGGATGAGGCAGATTTCAGTGAGCTCACGTTGCCTGACGTTTTACCGGTGCTGGCAGTGGCCGCAGGTGCGGTTGCCGCTGGTGCCTGGGCGGTCGCCGTCGGGGCTGGCGTTGCGGTCGCTTTTGGTGCCGTCGCTGTCGCAGCAGGCGCTTTCGCCGGGGCGTTGATCACGGTTTCGCTACGCTTAGGCTGGGCGGTTGCTTTCGGCTCTTCCGCTTTGGCTACTGGCTGCGGCTTCACTTCACGCTTCGGCTCAATGACCGTCTGCTTACGTTCCTGATGCTGGGCAGGCTTGGTCTGACGTGGCGCAGTTTCTGTCGCCGCCGTCTGCTGTTGCCCTGTCGCACCACGAATTGGCGCCACGGTCGCAGGCTCGGTCGGCAGCGTGGAGTTGACCACCACGTTATTAACCTGCTGCTGGTTCTGCGGCTGCGTCAGCGCATTGTTCAGATCGCCCTGCACTTCAACACGCTGCTGACCTTCCGGGGTAGCCGGTGTCTGGCCCTGCGTTGGTGTGGACGCGACTGGCGGCAGAGAGATCTCCTGCTGGGTATTCCCGGCAGTCTGCTCGGCAGAGGTAGTGCCCGGCGCAGGCTGGGTACCGTTGGCCTGATCGGCCGCATTGCCGGACAGATCGACGCTCTTCTCAGCAGAGGCGTTCTGATCGGCTGGATTGCTCGACGGGGCTTTGAGTGCAGAGCCAACGCCGATAATCAGCAGCAGCAGGACCAGCACGCCCAGACCCATCATAATATACTGGCGGGAAGCGGGCTTCGCCGGAGCAGCTTTACGCTTGCGCGGGCGACGCTCTACGGGCGCTTCATCCACTGAATCATCTTCAGACTCATAGTCCTCTTCTTCGCGCTCGTCGCGGGCAGCGCGGCCACGCGAAGGACGAGGGTCATCGTTTTCGAGATCGACCTCATCAAAGTTAATTTGCGGCTCGTTATCACGTTCTGAAGATTGGCGAGTACGACCAGTACGACGATCGCTGGGATCGGGTTTCAGCTCGTCTTCTGGTTTGAATTCATCCATTTAACACCCCACTAAAAGGCTTATGCCTACGACTTTGCACATCACCTGAAGCAAAATGGCTACGTTTTACCGCAGCCGGACCTTTCTAATAGTTACGCCTGCTGGCAATCAGCAATAGCGCCAAGAACCACATCGTGCGGCACACCGCCACGCACTTCACTCTTACCTATCGCAAGCGGGAGCACCAGACGCATCTCGCCTGCTAATACTTTTTTATCACGCATCATGTGCGGCAAGTAGGCCTGCGCTGACATTTCGCGCGGCCCCGTCACCGGTAACCCGGCACGCTCAAGCAGCGTAATAATGCGTTGCGTATCCGCCTTGCTGAACTGACCCAGACGCTCCGAGGTGCGTGCGGCCATCACCATCCCCGCCGCAACGGCCTCGCCATGCAGCCAGTTACCGTAGCCCATTTCGGCTTCGATAGCATGACCGTAGGTGTGCCCCAGATTCAGTAAAGCACGTAAGCCTGTTTCGCGCTCGTCTGCAGCCACGACTTCTGCTTTCAGCTCACAGCAGCGGCGAATACAGTACGCCATCGCCTGACCATCCAGGCGCAGTAAGGCATCCATATTCTCTTCCAGCCAGCTAAAGAACGCGCCGTCGAGAATAATGCCGTACTTGATCACTTCCGCCAGGCCCGATGCCAGCTCGCGCTGAGGCAGCGTTTTCAGACAGTCGAGATCCACCACCACCGAAGCGGGCTGATAGAACGCGCCAATCATGTTTTTGCCAAGCGGATGGTTAACGGCCGTTTTGCCGCCAACAGAAGAGTCGACCTGCGACAACAGCGTGGTAGGAATCTGAATAAAACGGACGCCACGCTGATAGCTTGCCGCAGCAAACCCCGTAAGATCGCCAACAACACCGCCGCCTAATGCCAGCAGTGTAGTATCGCGACCATGCGGTTTTTGCAGTAATGCGGTAAAGACGGTATCCAGTACCGTCAGGCTTTTATACTGCTCGCCATCAGGCAGAATCACACTGTCGACCTTCACGCCAGCCTGTTCAAGGCGCTGACGCACGGTGTCGAGATAAAGCGGAGCCAGAGTCTCGTTGGTGACCAGCATTGCCTGATCACCCGCTTTCAGTGGTAAGAAGGAAGCTGGGTCGTTAAACAAACCAGCCGCGATAGTGATAGGGTAACTCCGTTCACCGAGAGTGACTGTAATCCTCTCCATAGCGCGACATCCACCTTAAATGCTTTTACCCGCAGGCGAGTGTATATAAAGCCAGAATCAGTTGCTTTCCAGCATATGAATAATCTGGTTTGCGACCACTTTAGCGCTCTGGTCGTCTGTGCGAATGGTGACGTCGGCAATCTCTTCGTACAGCGGATTGCGTTCACCAGCCAGGGCTTCCAGAACTTCGCGTGGAGGCGTCTCAACCTGCAGCAACGGGCGTTTTTTATCACGCTGCGTACGCGCCAGTTGTTTTTCGATGGTCGTTTCAAGATAGACCACGACACCGCGGGCGGAGAGACGGTTGCGAGTTTCGCGAGATTTTACAGAGCCGCCGCCAGTTGCCAGCACAATGCCCTGTTTTTCCGTAAGTTCATTAATGACTTTTTCTTCACGGTCACGGAAACCCTCTTCGCCTTCTACATCGAAGACCCAGCCCACATCAGCTCCGGTTCGTTTCTCAATCTCTTGATCAGAATCGTAAAATTCCATATTGAGTTGTTGAGCTAACTGGCGCCCAATAGTGCTTTTGCCGGCACCCATAGGCCCAACCAGAAAGATATTGCGTTTCTCTGCCATTTTTTCGGTACTACTAAGACTATTCGTTAATGGTAAACCCGCTTCACCGGTATCGGGCGTAGCAGGACATGAACTGAAACCTCATATGCGATAGAGCGAGAGTCAGACTAAAAATTATCTCAATACTCCGGCTTGTTTGGCAACAGATTAAATCACCCGGCTTGCCGCTTAAGTTATTAAGGAGTGAGATTGAGTAAGCTGATTCTCAAATCGGTACTCCTTGTATGCTAATTCATGCCCCACGTCAAACATCTGCAACAAACAGAATGCAAAATCACGCGGGGCGTCGCGGGACATTATGGCGTCGCAACCAGACGAGGGGTGATAAAAACCACTAACTCCCGGCGTTCGTTGTCTTTTCCCTGATGGCGAAAAAACTGCCCCAGTAAAGGAATACGGCTCAAGCCTGGCACACTTTCGCTGCCGGTTTTATGCCTCTGAGAAAAAATTCCGCCTAAGGCCAGCGTTTCACCGCTTTTCACCTCGACCTGAGTTTCGATCTCCTGCTTATCGATTGCCAGCGTTTCGCCATCGGCCTGCTGCAAAACCTGACCCGGAGCGTTTTCGCTGATGCGCAGCTTCAGGCGCACGCGCCCGTTGGCCAGTACCACCGGCGTCACCTCCATGCCCAGCACCGCCTCTTTAAACTCCACCGAGGTCGCGCCGCTCTCCCCGCTGGAGACCTGATAGGGGATCTCGCTGCCCTGCTTAATGCTGGCAGGCTGCATGTGCGACGCCAGCAGGCGCGGGCTGGCGATAATATCGACCTGCTGCTTCTGCTCCAGAGCGGAGAGTTCGAGATCCAGTAGCCGGCCATTGATCCGCCCGATGTTAAACCCCACCTGGGTGGTGGCGCCGTTGACGGCCAGATCGCTGCTGAGCATCGTCAACTGGCCTGGCTTACCGGCATTCTGCCCCTGGGCAAGATTCCACTTCACCCCCAGCTCGCGCAGGCTTTTTTCACTCATGCTGACGATATGCGCCGCCAGCTCCACCTGAGCCACGGGAAGATCCATCTGCGTCACCCAGTGCTGGAGTGCCTCCAGTGCAGCCCGGTTATCGCGCACCAGCAGGCGATTGGTGCGTTTATCTACCGCCAGGCTGCCTTTCGGGCTGAGGAGCTTTTCGGCAGCCGCCTGTAAATCCCCCGCATCGGCATAAGAGAGAGGAAAACTGCGCGCCTCCAGCGGCGCGCTGAGCTGCCGTTTTGCTCGCTCGGCCTCTTTATTAGCCTGCTGTTGCTGTTGCCACGCGGCGGTGTGAATATAAAAAATGCCCGCCTGCTGGCGCATCACCAGCCCAGCACTGGTAACCACCGTCTGGAGCGCCTGCAGCCAGGGGACTTCCTGCAGACGAAGAGAGACGCTGCCGCTGACGTCCGGGGAGATAATGATGTTGCGGTTCTCTTGCTCCGCCAGCGCCTGCAGAAGCTGGGCAACCGGCACCTCATCCACCACCAGACTCACCGGGGCTGGCTCCGCGGCCAGCGCCTGACTGCCTATCAGCAGTAATCCCACGATCCCTGTTTTCATCCTGTCTCTTTCCTTGTCGTTGCCATCGCCACTGCGGGGGCTCACACGCCCTGGGCATGTCGATGACCAGTTCCTTTTCATCCAGCGCCCTCACCTGTCCGCCTTGCGCCAGGGTGTCACCGCGCTTAAGGCGCAGCCAGCGCGAGGTTTCATCCCTGACGATCGCCACCGGCACTTTACCCAGCACCGCACCGACATAACGCCACTGCCGTAATGCGGCGTCCGGGCAGCGTGAGGTCGGGGGCTGAAAGGGATCCCGCATGCCGAGCAGCAGCGGCAGTAACAGCAGCACCCCGCACTTAACCCGCATCCTTGCGCTCCAGCTGCATAACTATTTGTAAGCGGTTCTGCTCTGGCTGAATGCTAAAGCGATCCACCGCAACGTCGCGCCGGGCAAGGGTGACAAACAGCGAGGGGATCTGCGCCCAGGTCGCCTCCATCACCAGTTCGCCGCCTCTGCCCCCGGGCTGCCAGCGAACCATCCGCAGCGCATCGGTATCAAACTCCAGCGGCGAAAAAGGCCGTGTCGCCACGGCAGTTTGTGCCTCGTCAGGGGGTGAGAGCTTGCGCACCGCACTCCACAGCCGGGCATTGGCCTGCTGCGTCGCTACCGGCTGCGCCTGCATTCGCTCCTGCCATAGGGTGGCGCAGATCAGGAGTAATGCTGAGCTGAGGCCCCAGCACAGGCAGCGCCCGCGCGGGGTCATGGCATACCAGCTGTCAGGATGGATCCGCATCAGCACTCTCCTTGCGGGTCAGCGTCCAGCTGAACTGCCAGCGCCCCTGGGCATCCTGTCGCATCTCCCCCGGCGCACCGGGAGTAAACCCCGGTACCTGCCGCAGGGCTGACTCCAGCGCCTCAAGCACGGGTAGCGTGGCGGCGTAGCCGGTCAGGGAGAGGGTCGACTGCTGAAAGCGCAGCTGCGCCAGCCAGGCCTGCTCCGGCAGGTGGCGGGATAAGGCAATTAGTGCCGGTTGCCAGGCTTCCGTCTTCGCTTTGTGCAGCGCCCAGCGCTGCTGTTGCCTGTGCCGGGCCCGTAACGCCGTCCACTGCTTTTGCCGCTGCTCCAGCCCCTGACGCAGCGCCAGATCGCTGGCATGCCGCAGCGCGCTGCCGCGTGTCACCAGAGAAGCGCTGGCCCGGCTGGTGGCACCGAGCGTCAGGGTCACCAGCAACGAGCCGGTAAACATCAGCCCCCAGAACCACAGGCAGCGACGCCGTTGCCGCTGGCGCCACGGCATAAGATTGGCCGTCCTCATCGTGATCGCTCTCCGGTCGCCAGCGCCAGCGCGACGCTGAAATCTGCCCCATTTTCCGGCAGCGGCGGCTGGGTGCGGGATAACACACACCAGGGGTCGAAGTTGCCCGCCCCACAGCAGGCGATTTCGTCGACCCTGAGTGCCAGCATGGCGGCCAGCCGATCGACGTCGGGTGCCTCCGTTAGCGCGCGCCTGCCCCACTGGTGACGCATCGCCCAGAGCCACTGATCCCGGTCGCGCCAGGCGACGCACTGGGCCGGGGCCTGCACAAAGGGCAGCAGGTGCGTCAGCGCTCCGGCGTCGGGCGTGACCGAGGCCAGCCGCAGACGCAGTATCCGGGCCAACTCCAGCAGGGTGGCGATCTCCTTATTCTGTGCCGCCGTCACGTGATAAGACTGGCTGAAGGTCTCTTCCACATAATCAAACCGCAGGGCATCGGGGGGCATCTCCAGCTCGCGGCTTATCGCCGAGGCGATCCAGGCGGTCTGTTCGCTGTCGCGCAGGGCCATCGACGGGCGCGGTAGCGTGCGCTGTAGGGTGCGGGCAGCCGGAAAGGCGAGAAAGATTTGATGTTGATGAGGCAGCATCTGACGCCACTCGCGCAGCGCCGCAGCCAGTTGTTCGGGCTGAAGAATTTGCCCGTCGCGGATAATGCCTGCGGCCAGGGGAAGCTGCCACCAGCGGCGCAGCCCCCACCCTGACTTTTCGCGCACCAGCGCGACGGCCAGCACCTTATCCTGTTGAATATGAACGCCTGTATGCCATGTTTTAAACGCCATGTTTCACGATCTCCTTATCGTCCCGCGGGATGACGGCTATATCAATGCTTCAGGCTTGCCTTTATACTACCGCGCGATTGTTTAGAAACTGCCCAGTTCAAACTAAATGGGAAATCTCCAGTGAAGTTCGTAAAGTATTTATTGATCCTTGCAGTCTGTTGCATTCTGCTTGGAGCAGGCTCGATTTTTGGTTTGTACAAATATATTGAGCCGCAACTGCCTGATGTCGCTACGCTTCGTGATGTACGACTCCAGATCCCGATGCAGGTCTACAGCACGGACGGCGAGCTTATCGCCCAGTACGGTGAGAAGCGCCGTATCCCGCTGACCCTGAATCAGATCCCACCCGTGATGGTAAAAGCCTTTATTGCCACCGAGGACAGCCGCTTTTATGAGCACCATGGCGTCGATCCGGTGGGGATTTTCCGTGCCGCCAGCGTGGCGCTGTTCTCCGGTCATGCCTCTCAGGGTGCGAGTACCATCACCCAGCAGCTGGCGCGTAACTTCTTCCTGAGCCCTGAAAAAACGCTGATGCGTAAGGTCAAGGAAGTGTTCCTGGCGATCCGCATCGAGCAGATGCTGAATAAAGATGAGATCCTCGAGCTTTACCTCAACAAGATCTATCTCGGCTACCGTGCCTATGGCGTGGGCGCGGCAGCGCAGGTCTATTTTGGCAAATCCATTGACCAACTGACCCTCAGTGAAATGGCGACCATCGCCGGTCTGCCGAAAGCCCCTTCCACCTTCAACCCGCTTTATTCGCTGGATCGCGCGACCGCACGCCGCAACGTGGTGCTGTCGCGTATGCTGAGCGAAGGCTATATCAGCCAGACCCAGTACGATCAGGCGCGTAACGACGTGATTGACGCCAACTACCATGCGCCGGAAATCGCCTTCTCCGCGCCGTACCTCAGCGAGATGGTGCGTCAGGAGATGGTCTCCCGCTACGGCGAACAGGCCTACGAAGATGGTTACCGCGTCTACACCACCATCACCCGCAACGTCCAGCAGGGCGCGCAGCAGGCGGTGCGTAACAACGTGATTGATTACGACATGCGCCACGGCTACCGTGGCCCGTCAAACGTGCTGTGGAAGGTGGGTGAATCCGCCTGGGACAGCAAAAAGATCACCGACACCCTGAAGCCACTCCCGGGCTACGGGCCGTTTGTCGCGGCGGTAGTGACCCAGGCCAATCCGCAGGAAGCCACGGCGATGCTCGCGGACGGTACCTCGGTGTCGCTGCGCATGGAGGGCATCCGCTGGGCGCGTCCGTATCGTTCGGATACGCAGCAGGGCGCAACCCCGCGTAAAGTCACCGATGCGGTACAGGTGGGCCAGCAGATCTGGGTTCGTCAGGTTAATGACGCCTGGTGGCTGGGGCAGATCCCGGACGTTAACTCCGCGCTGGTCTCCATCGATCCGCATAACGGGGCGGTGCTGGCGCTGGTCGGCGGCTTCGATTTCAACCAGAGCAAATTTAACCGTGCCACCCAGGCGCTGCGTCAGGTCGGTTCCAATATCAAGCCGTTCCTCTATACCGCGGCAATGGACAAGGGCCTGACCCTCGCCAGCGTCCTCAATGACGTGCCGATCTCCCGCTGGGATGCCGGGGCGGGTTCCGACTGGCGGCCGAAAAACTCACCGCCAGAATACGCCGGGCCGATCCGTCTGCGTCAGGGTCTGGGTCAGTCGAAGAACGTGGTGATGGTTCGCGCCATGCGCGCCATGGGCGTCGATTATGCGGCGGAGTATCTGCAACGCTTCGGCTTCCCGGCACAGAACATCGTGCATACCGAGTCGCTGGCGCTGGGTTCAGCCTCCTTTACCCCACTGCAGGTTGCGCGCGGTTATGCGGTGATGGCGAACGGCGGCTTCCTGGTCGATCCTTTCTTCATCAGCAAAATCGAAAACGATCAGGGCGGCGTCCTGTTCGAAGCGAAACCGAAAATTGCCTGCGCCGAGTGTGATATTCCGGTGATTTATGGCGATACGCCAAAATCGGAATCCCTGAACAACCAGGACATGGAAGATGTCGCCGTTTCCCAGGCGCAGCAAAACTCAGCGGTGCCGCAGCCGCAGCTCGAGCAGGCTAACCAGGCGCTGGTGGCACAGACCGGGGCTCAGGAGTACGCCCCGCACGTGATCAACACTCCGCTGGCGTTCCTGATCAAAAGCGCGCTGAACAGCAATATCTTTGGCGAGCCGGGCTGGCAGGGTACGGGCTGGCGTGCCGGTCGCGATCTGCAGCGCAAGGATATCGGCGGTAAGACCGGGACCACCAACAGCTCGAAAGATGCGTGGTTCTCAGGCTATGGTCCGGGTGCGGTGACCTCGGTGTGGATCGGCTTTGACGATCACCGCCGTGATTTAGGCCGTACCACGGCGTCCGGGGCGATCAAAGATCAGATTTCCGGTTACGAAGGCGGGGCCAAAAGTGCTCAGCCCGCGTGGGATGCCTTTATGAAGATGCTGCTGGACGGCGTGCCGGAGCAGCCATTAACCCCGCCACCAGGCGTGGTGACGGTCAGTATCGATCGCTACAGCGGTCAGTTGTCCAATGGCGGCAGCAGTCGGGAAGAGTATTTCATCGAAGGCACGCAGCCAACGCATCAGGCGGTGCATGAGGTGGGTACTACGCTGATTGATAACGGCGAAACACAAGAGTTGTTCTAAAACGTCGGCCCCCTTTCCCGTTGGGAGAGGGGGATTTTTTTCTGCTACAACCTGCCCTGCCCTTTCAGCCACTCCCGCACCAGAAACAGCGCGCTCACGTTCCGGGCTTCGTTAAAGTCAGGCTCTTCCAGCAGATCCATCAGATGCGCCAGCGGCCAGCGCACCTGCGGCAGCGGCTCGGGTTCATCTCCTTCCAGCGATTCCGGATAGAGATCTTCCGCCAGCACGATATTCATTTTGCTGGAAAAGTAGGAGGGAGCCATACTGAGCTTTTTCAGGAAGGTTAACTCCTTCGCACCAAACCCCACCTCTTCTTTCAGCTCGCGGTTTGCGGCCTCAAAGACCGACTCACCGGGATCGATCAGCCCTTTCGAGAAGCCGAGTTCGTAAGATTCGGTCCCCACCGCATACTCGCGGATCAGGATCAGGTGCTCGTCAACAATGGGCACAATCATGACGGCTTCGCGCGTGGAGGGACGCATACGCTCGTAGACGCGGCGCACGCCGTTACTGAACTCCAGGTCCACACTTTCAACATTAAACAGACGCGATTTCGCGACGGTCTCAACATTCAGGATGGTGGGCTTTTGTAAGGGTTTGCTCATTTTGACGGGTCTTTGCTGAGTGAACTGGCGTCATTGTGCGATACGCCGCACGGTTTCGGCAATGTCAATCGCGCTTTATTTACATTTGTGTAACCTGTGCAGATTCATTCCTTATTTCAGATAAAATGTCAAGAGCTTGAAATTATTCCAGGAATTTGCTGATATCCCGTCAGGGTTAGCTTTGCTATCATCAGCGATCACTGGGATGCGCTTCATATTGCTCAAGTTCAACACCTTACATGCCGATAGCCAACCACAGACACGCGTTCACTGTTAAAAAGGTGCTACTGACTACACCTGTAAGAAAAAGTAAGATGGGGAAAGCATGAGCACCATTTTGATTGTCATCGCTGCTATGCTGGCCTGCGCATTCATTGCAGGGTGGTTGTACAGGCGTCGGGCGCAGCGTCGATATCGCCTGCCTTATCTCAATGCCTTTGCCGGGGCGAGTACCCGCAAGCTCACCGCTGAAGAACGCAGCGCGATTGAGCAATATCTTGAGTCCTTTAACCGTATTCAGCAGACGCCGGCGACAGGCGCCAGCGCCGCACCGGTCTCGTTAAGCCTCAATGCCCAGAGCAACACCGTGCTCTGCGTGACGCGCTCCATTACCCGCTACGGTATTACCACTGACGATCCTAATAAATGGCGTTACTACCTCGACTCGGCTGAGGTCCATCTGCCGCCGTCCTGGGAACAGTACATCAATGATGAAAATAGCGTTGAGCTGATCCACACCGACTCCATCCCGCTGGTGATCGCCCTCAACGGCCACTCCATCGCGGAGTATGTCCAGGAAGCGCCCCACTTTTCGCTGGAGCACGTCAGTTCCACCCAGGCGTCAATTCGTGGCGAAGAGACCGAGCAGATTGAACTGCTGAATATTCGTCAGGAAACCCACGAAGAGTACGCCCTGAGCCGCCCGGACGGTATTCGCGAAGCGCTGCTGGTTGTCGCCGCGTTCCTGCTCTTTTTCTTCTGCCTGATGAGCCCCGATGTTTTTGCCCCCTGGCTTGCCGGAGGCGGCGTGCTGCTGCTGGCGGCGGGACTCTGGGGATTATTCGCCCCGCCCGCCAAAAATGCGCTGCGGGAGATCCACTGCCTGCGCGGCACGCCAAAACGCTGGGGCCTGTTTGGCGAAAACGATCAGGACCACGTCAACAATATCTCGCTGGGCATTATCGACCTGATCTATCCGCGCCACTGGCAGCCGTGGCTGGCCCAGGATTTAGGGCAAAAAACCGATATCGATATCTATCTGGACCGGCACGTGGTGCGCCAGGGCCGCTATTTATCCCTGCATGATGAAGTTAAAAACTTCCCGCTGCAGCACTGGCTGCGCAGCACGGTCATTGCCGGTGGTGCCGGTCTGGTGCTGGCGATGCTGGTTTTCCTCGTGCCGCTGGATATGCCAATCAAATTTACCCTGTCGTGGATTAAAGGCGCCCAGACCATCGAAGCCACCAGCGTTGGGGAGCTCGAAAGCGCGGGCGTGCGCATTGGCGATACCCTGCGCCTGAAGGGTACCGGGATGTGTAATATCCATGCCCCTGGCACCTGGAACGCCCGTCAGAGTTCACCCTTTACGCCGTTCGATTGCTCACAGGTGATCTGGAACGACGCGCCTCCCCTGCCGCTGCCGGAATCCGACATCGTCAATAAAGCCACGGCCCTGACCCAGGCGCTGTCGAGCCAGCTGCATCCTAAGCCGGAAGATAACTCACGCGTCAGCCCGGCATTACGCTCCGCCATTCAGAAATCGGGCATGATCCTGCTGGATGACTTTGGCGATATCGTGATGAAAACCCAGGAGCTGTGTGCAGATCAGGATGAGTGTATCAGGCTGAAAAATGCGCTGGTTAACCTCGGCAACAGTAAAGACTGGGATGCGCTGGTGAAACGTGCCGATGGCGGCCGTCTCGATGGCGTCAACGTGCTGCTGCGTCCGGTCAGTGCGGAGTCGCTGGAAAACCTGGTCGCCACCTCGACCGCACCGTTCGTCATGCGCGAAACCTCACGTGCCGCTCAGGCGCTTAACAGCCCGGCCCCCGGCGGCTTTGTGATCGTCAGCGACGAAGGCAACGAGCTGGTCGATCAGCCCTACCCGTCAGTGGCACTGTATGATTACCCGGCCCAGGAGCAGTGGGGCGAGTTTCAACGCCTGGCACAGATGCTGATGCGCACGCCGTTCAGCGCCGAAGGGATTGTGACGGGCCTCTTTACCGATGCCAACGGCACCCGCCATGTTGAGCTGCACAGCATGCCGGACAGCGCCGGGCTATGGCGCTACATCGCCACCTCGCTGCTGATGCTGACGATGCTCGTCTGCATGCTCTGGAACGCCTTTATGGCGCTGCGCCGCTACCAGCGCTCGCGCACCCGCCTGGCGGATATTCAGCAATACTACGAAAATTGCCTCAACCCCAAGCTTATCCCTGCGCCTGAGAGCCTGATCGGATAACGCTCCCGCGCGGCAGGATATGCTACCCTGTCGCGCACGTTTCTTCTGGCTGGAGTATTCCCCCATGCATTTTGATATCGCCTGGCAGGAGGTCGATACCGTCCTGCTGGATATGGACGGCACGCTGCTCGATCTCGCGTTTGATAACCACTTCTGGCAAAAATTGGTGCCGGAAACCTACGGCGAGCAGCAGGGGATATCCCCGGCGGAAGCGCAGGAATTCATCCGCCAGCAATATACCGCCGTACAACATACGCTAAACTGGTACTGCCTGGACTACTGGAGCGAACGCCTCGGTCTGGATATTTGCGCGATGACCACCGCTCAGGGCCCGCACGCCGTGCTGCGTGAAGATACCGTTCCCTTTCTCGATGCACTGAAAGCGAGCGGCAAGCGGCGCATACTGCTGACCAACGCGCATCCGCATAATCTGGCGGTGAAGCTGGAACATACCGGTCTGGCCTCACACCTTGATTTATTACTTTCCACCCACACATTTGGTTATCCGAAAGAGGATCAGCGATTGTGGCACGCGGTGGCAGAAGAGACCGGCCTGCAGCCAGAAAGAACGTTGTTCATTGATGACAGCGAACCGATTCTGGATGCGGCGGCAACCTTTGGCATTCGTTATTGCCTTGGCGTAACCAATCCTGATTCTGGCCTGGCTGAAAAAAGCTATCTGCGGCATCCGGGGCTGAACGACTATCGCCGGATGATCCCCTCACTCACCGTGAAGGAGAAGCCATGAAAGAGAAGCCCTCCGAAGGGGTAAGACTGGACAAATGGCTGTGGGCTGCCCGCTTTTATAAAACGCGCGCCCTCGCCCGGGAAATGATTGAAGGCGGCAAAGTGCATTACAACGGGCAGCGCAGCAAACCGAGCAAGCTCGTGGAGCTGAACGCCACCCTGACTCTGCGTCAGGGCAACGACGAACGGACGGTGATCGTGAAAAACATCACCGAACAGCGTCGCCCGGCAACGGAAGCCAGCACCCTGTATGAAGAGACGGCAGAAAGCGTTGAAAAGCGCGAGAAGATGGCGCAGGCGCGAAAGCTGAATGCGCTGACCATGCCGCATCCCGACAGGCGACCGGACAAGAAAGAACGTCGCGATCTGATTAAATTTAAAAATGGCGAGAATGAGTGATTCTTGCTGAACGAGAGATGACTATGGCCCAACACGACCAATTACACCGCTATCTGTTTGAACAATTTGCCGTTCGCGGCGAGCTGGTAACGGTATCCGAAACCTGGAAACAGATCCTGGAAAACCACAACTACCCGCTGCCGGTGAAAACCGTGCTGGGCGAGCTGCTGGTTGCCACCAGCCTGCTGACCGCCACCCTGAAATTTGCCGGTGATATCACCGTGCAGCTGCAGGGTGATGGCCCGATGAGCCTGGCGGTGATCAACGGCAACAACCAGCAGCAGATGCGCGGCGTAGCGCGCGTACAGGGCGAGATCCCGGAAGGCGCAGACCTGAAAACCCTGGTCGGTAACGGCTACCTGGTGATCACCATCTCTCCGGAAGAGGGTGAACGCTATCAGGGCGTGGTCGGTCTGGAAGGCGATACGCTTGCCGCCTGCCTGGAAGATTACTTCATGCGTTCCGAACAGCTGCCCACCCGTCTGTTCATCCGTACCGGTGAAGTGGATGGCCAGCCTGCAGCCGGCGGTATGCTGCTACAGGTGCTGCCTGCGCAGGATGCTCAGACCCATGATTTCGAGCATCTGGCCACGCTGACCGAAACCATTAAAGCAGAAGAGCTGCTCACCCTGCCGGCGAACGAGGTGCTGTGGCGCCTGTATCACGAAGAAGAGGTGACGCTGTACGATCCGCAGGACGTCGAGTTCAAATGCACCTGTTCCCGTGAACGTTGTGCGGGCGCGCTGAAAACCCTGCCGGATGAAGAGATCGACAGCATCATGGCCGAAGAGGGCGAGATCGACATGCACTGCGACTACTGCGGTTCGCATTACGTCTTCAACTCGATGGACATTGCTGAGATCCGTAATAACGCCTCCCCGGCCGATCCTCAGCTGCACTAAGTTGTTCCGTTAACTGCCCTCTCGCGGGGGCAGTTGACCTTCTCCTCCGCTCGGCTACCCTTTCTTTTTATTCACTATTCCTTCCAATCCTGCTGAATCGTTATCAATAATGTAAGTCTTTCGTAATTTTCTTTCATGTATGCGCTTACACTCACATTCTCGCAGTTAAATTTACCGGCAATTAACCTTTTCAGAACATTTTCACCAACCAAAAAGTGAATCCTGCCATAATCTGCTCCGCGAAGTGACAGGAGTCACAGCGTTTTCCGTCATAAAGGGTTTTTGTCCAGATACGCAAATCTATGAGCCCGGTCGCGGTTAACATTCGAGGAAAAACCCTACAATTTCAGGCAGTATATATTGGCTAAGGAGCAGTGATATGCGTGTTAATGGTTTAACCCCGCAGGATCTCAAGGCTTATGGTATCAACGACGCTCACGATATCGTCTACAACCCCGATTACGATACGCTGTATCAGGAAGAGCTCAATCCAGCACTGGAAGGATACGAACGCGGTATATTGACGACCACCGGCGCTATCGCTGTCGATACCGGTATCTTTACCGGCCGTTCGCCAAAAGATAAGTACATTGTCCGTGACGACACCACCCGCGACACCCTGTGGTGGGCGGATAATGGCAAAGGGAAGAACGACAACAAAGCGATCTCCCCGGAAACCTGGCAGCAGCTGAAATCCCTCGTTACTCAACAACTCTCCGGCAAGCGTCTGTTCATCATCGATGCTTACTGCGGCGCCAACGCCGACACTCGTCTTTCCGTCCGCTTTATTACCGAAGTCGCCTGGCAGGCGCATTTCGTGAAGAACATGTTCATTCGCCCCACCGATGAAGAGCTGCAGAGCTTCGAACCTGACTTTGTGGTGATGAACGGTGCGAAGTGCACCAACCCGAACTGGAAAGAGCAGGGTCTGAACTCGGAGAACTTTGTCGCCTTTAACCTGACCGAGCGTATCCAGCTGATCGGCGGGACCTGGTACGGCGGTGAAATGAAGAAAGGAATGTTCTCGGTGATGAACTACCTGCTGCCCTTACAGGGCATTGCCTCCATGCACTGCTCGGCGAACGTCGGCGAGAAAGGTGATGTGGCGGTGTTCTTCGGCCTGTCCGGCACCGGTAAAACCACCCTCTCCACCGATCCGAAACGCCGCCTGATTGGCGACGACGAGCACGGCTGGGATGATGACGGTGTATTTAACTTCGAAGGTGGCTGCTACGCCAAGACCATTCGTCTGTCGGCAGAAGCGGAGCCGGATATCTTCCAGGCGATCCGCCGCGATGCGCTGCTGGAGAACGTGACGGTGCGTGCCGACGGCTCGGTCGATTTTGACGATGCGTCAAAAACCGAGAACACCCGCGTCAGCTACCCTATCTACCACATCGATAACATCGTGAAGCCGGTGTCGAAAGCAGGCCATGCGACCAAGGTGATCTTCCTCACCGCCGACGCATTCGGCGTGCTGCCGCCGGTTTCACGCCTGACCGCCAGCCAGACCCAGTATCACTTCCTCTCCGGTTTTACCGCCAAGCTGGCCGGTACCGAGCGCGGCGTGACTGAGCCAACCCCAACCTTCTCCGCCTGCTTCGGTGCGGCCTTCCTGTCGCTGCACCCGACGCAGTACGCCGAGGTGCTGGTGAAACGCATGCAGGCCGCGGGCGCGCAGGCGTATCTGGTGAACACCGGCTGGAACGGCACCGGCAAACGTATCTCAATCAAAGATACCCGCGCCATTATCGACGCCATTCTGAACGGTTCCCTGGATGAGGCGGAAACCTTTACCCTGCCGATGTTCGACCTGGCAATCCCGACCGAACTGCCGGGCGTGGACAGCCGTATTCTCGATCCGCGCAATACCTACGCGTCACCGGAGCAGTGGCAGGAAAAAGCCACCACCCTGGCGAAACTGTTCGTGGAAAACTTCGAGAAGTACACCGATACGCCGGCAGGTGCGGCATTGGTGAGTGCGGGACCAAGGTAAAAGCAAAAAGGCAACGCAAGTTGCCTTTTTTGAGGTTTTCTCCCTCTCCCTGTGGGAGAGGGTCGGGGTGAGGGCATCAGGCCGCACCCATTTTTTAACTCTCTTTCACCTGTCCACGGGTAAACGGAACCGGCAGCCACGCGCGGATGCATAACCCGCCCCGCTCGCTGGTGCCAATCTCCAGCAGACCGTTATGGTTATCCACGATACGCTGCACAATCGCCAGACCTAAACCGGTACCGCTGGTGCTGCGCGCGCTGTCGCCACGCACAAACGGCTGGAACAGATGCTTGCGCTGCTCCGGCTTAATCCCCGGACCGTCATCTTCAACCTGGAACCAGGCACGGTTCAGTTCCGAGCCGCTGCTGACCTTGATCCATCCGTTGCCGTAGCGGGCGGCGTTAACCACCATATTCGCCACTGCACGCTTGATAGAGAGCGGATGCATGCGCACGGTGATATCGCCCGGCTGCAGGTCGGTTTCGATCTCACGCTCGTAACCGCTCTCGGCCGCCACCACTTCGCCCAGCACCGCGTTCAGCTCCGCGATCTCCATCGGCATCTCCTGCCCGGTGCGCAGGTAGTCGATGAACTGCTCGATAATGGCGTTGCACTCTTCAATGTCCTTGTTGATGGACTCCGCCAGGTAGCCGTCCTCCTCACCCATCATTTCTGTGGCGAGGCGAATACGCGTCAGCGGAGTTCGCAGGTCATGGCTGACCCCGGCCATCAGCAGGGTTCGGTCATCGGCCAGCTGCTTAACGCCAGCCGCCATATGGTTGAAGGCGCGGGTTACCGACCGCACTTCCGACGCGCCATACTCGCGCAGCGGAGGGGGGATAATGCCTTTACCGACCTGAAGCGCCGCATGCTCCAGGTCGACCAGCGGTCGGTTCTGGATACGGATAAACAGCCAGGCACCGCCTATCGCCAGCAGCATGATCGCCAGGGTGTAACGGAACAGCGGCGAGAAGTCGCCCTGATGAATTTCGGTCAGCGGCACGCGCACCCAGATATTGGGTGACAGCCAGGTTTTCAGCCAGACCACCGGCGAGCTTTTGTTGACCTCAACGCGCACTTCCGTCGGGCCACCCAGCTGTTGCGCCATCTGCTGGCTGAGGAATTCGTAGTGTTGCGCCCAGCGCAGGCCTGCGTCTTCCGCCGCTTCGTTGGAATAGAGCGATATCCCCAGCTCACGGTAGATTTCACGGCGAAACGCCGGTGGCACCACCAGCTGCGTGCCGTCTTCCAGCTGCAGTTTGTCGGTCATCAGCATACGTACTTCGTAGGCCAGGACCTTATTAAACTGCTGGAGACTCGGCAGGATCGCAAAGTTCAGCACAACCAGGTAGGTCGTCACCAGGCTGACAAACAGCAGGGTGACGATCAGTAACAGGGTGCGGGCAAACGAGCTACGCGGCGAGAAACGCATTCGCCTCATGCTTTAGAGCCGTCCGGGACAAACACGTAGCCCAGACCCCAGACGGTCTGGATATAGCGCGGATGCGCCGGATCCTCTTCCACCATGCGGCGCAGGCGGGAGATCTGTACGTCGATGGAACGCTCCATCGCGGAATATTCACGGCCACGCGCCAGGTTCATCAGCTTGTCGCGGGAGAGCGGCTCACGCGGGTGGCTGACTAAGGCTTTCAGTACCGCGAACTCACCGCTGGTCAGCGGCATAGGCTCATCTTCACGGAACATCTCGCGGGTGCCGAGGTTCAGCTTGAACTTACCGAAGGCGATTACCGCCTCTTCCTGGGACGGTGCGCCCGGCAGTTCGTTCGCCTGACGACGCAGTACGGCACGGATACGGGCCAGCAGCTCACGCGGGTTAAAGGGTTTTGGAATGTAGTCGTCAGCACCAATTTCGAGGCCCACGATACGGTCAACCTCTTCCCCTTTCGCCGTCACCATAATGATCGGCATCGGGTTGCTCTGGCTACGCAGGCGACGGCAGATGGAAAGTCCATCTTCGCCTGGCAGCATCAGATCCAGCACCATCAGGTGGAAGGATTCGCGGGTTAACAGGCGATCCATCTGTTCGGCGTTGGCGACGCTACGAACCTGGAAGCCCTGCTCGGTCAGATAACGCTCGAGCAGCGCGCGCAGGCGCATGTCGTCATCCACCACCAGAATCTTATAATTCTCTTGCATTGTCAGTACTCCCAAAGGTTCGGATAATCTTGAACAGCGTATTCTAAAAAAGTGCGCGTCCACGACCAGCTAATTCTGGTATAAATTCTAGTCGAAATTGTTACAAAGCATATTTTACAGCAGCTTATCTGCACAATTCGTCACATAACTCATTATTAATCTTGTCTGATAAGCTAAGTGATACGTAATGTGCGCAAGGTATGCAACCTAAGTCGTAAGGCCAGAGAATGAAAACGCCCCTGATCACCCGCGAAGGGTATGAAAATCTGAAGAAAGAGATGGACACGCTGTGGCGGGAAGAGCGCCCGGAGGTGACGAAAAAAGTGACCTGGGCCGCGAGCCTGGGCGATCGCAGTGAAAACGCCGACTACCAGTACAACAAGAAACGGCTGCGCGAAATCGACCGCCGGGTGCGATATCTGACCAAATGCCTTGAGCACCTGAAAATTGTCGATTACTCCCCGCAGCAGGAGGGCAAAGTCTTCTTCGGTGCGTGGGTGGAGATCGAAAACGACGACGGCGATCTCAAGCGCTTTCGGATCGTCGGCTACGATGAAATTTTTGGTCGTAAGGATTACATCTCCATCGACTCGCCAATGGCCCGGGCGCTGCTGAAAAAAGAGGTCGGCGATCTGGCCGTCGTGCAGACCCCGGCCGGGGAAGCGACCTGGTATGTGAACGCCATCGACTATGTGAAATAACCCGCAAGAACAATCCGAGAGCCTGGCGCGGCGGCTGGCAATTTGCCGTGTCAGTCCGTATAACTATCCCCTGATTTTTCGACCCACAAGATGAAATAGCCATGATGAAAGATTCGCTCTGCCGCATTATTGCGGGTGAACTTCAGGCAAGGGCTGAACAGGTAGAAGCTGCCGTTCGCCTGCTTGATGAAGGGAACACCGTGCCGTTTATCGCACGTTATCGTAAGGAAGTGACTGGCGGTCTGGATGATACGCAGCTGCGTAACCTGGAAACCCGCCTTGGCTATCTGCGTGAACTGGAAGACAGGCGTCAGGCGATCCTGAGATCCATCAGCGAACAGGGCAAGCTGACCGACGATCTGGCCAAAGCCATCAACGGCACCCTGAATAAAACCGAACTCGAAGACCTCTACCTTCCGTACAAACAAAAACGCCGCACCCGCGGGCAGATCGCTATTGAAGCCGGCCTGGAGCCGCTGGCGGATCTGCTGTGGACCACACCGTCCCACGACCCGGAAACCGAAGCTGCGAAGTTTGTCGATGCTGATAAAGGCGTGGCCGACACCAAAGCCGCCCTCGATGGCGCACGCTACATTCTGATGGAGCGCTTTGCCGAAGATGCCGCCCTGCTGGCAAAAGTCCGTGATTATCTGTGGAAGAACGCCCATATCGTCTCCACCGTGGTCAGCGGCAAAGAGGAAGAAGGGGCGAAATTCCGCGACTACTTCGATCACCACGAACCTATTTCTACCACGCCGTCTCACCGCGCGCTGGCGATGTTCCGCGGCCGCAATGAAGGGGTGCTCCAGCTCTCCCTCAATGCCGACCCGCAGTTTGACGAGCCGCCAAAAGAGAGCCACGGCGAGCAGATCATCACCGACCATCTTGGCCTGCGCCTGAACAACGCCCCGGCGGACAGCTGGCGCAAAGGGGTGGTGAGCTGGACCTGGCGTATTAAGGTGCTGATGCACCTCGAAACCGAACTGATGGGCACCGTGCGCGAACGCGCCGAAGATGAGGCGATTAACGTCTTTGCCCGCAATCTTCACGATCTGCTGATGGCCGCCCCGGCGGGCCTGCGCGCCACCATGGGCCTCGATCCGGGCCTGCGTACCGGCGTTAAAGTGGCGGTGGTGGATGGCACCGGCAAGCTGGTTGCCACCGACACCATCTACCCGCACACCGGCCAGGCAGCCAAAGCGGCGGCGGCCGTGGCGGCGCTGTGCGAGAAGCACAACGTGGAGCTGGTGGCGATCGGCAACGGTACCGCCTCGCGTGAAACCGAGCGTTTCTTCCTCGACCTGCAAAAGCAGTTCCCGAAAGTGACGGCGCAGAAGGTGATTGTCAGCGAAGCGGGCGCGTCAGTGTACTCGGCGTCCGAGCTGGCGGCGCAGGAGTTCCCGGATCTGGACGTCTCCCTGCGCGGTGCGGTCTCTATCGCCCGCCGCCTGCAGGATCCGCTGGCCGAGCTGGTGAAGATCGATCCGAAATCCATCGGCGTGGGCCAGTACCAGCATGACGTCAGCCAGACGCAGCTGGCGCGCAAGCTGGATGCGGTGGTGGAAGACTGCGTGAACGCCGTCGGTGTGGACCTGAACACCGCTTCCGTCGCCCTGCTGACCCGCGTGGCGGGCTTAACCCGAATGATGGCGCAAAACATCGTCGCCTGGCGTGACGAGAACGGCCAGTTCCAGAACCGTCAGCAGCTGCTGAAGGTGAGCCGTCTGGGGCCGAAAGCGTTTGAGCAGTGCGCGGGCTTCCTGCGTATCAACCACGGCGACAACCCGCTGGACGCCTCTACCGTTCACCCGGAAGCCTATCCGGTGGTGGAACGCATTCTGGCCGCCACCCAGCAGGCGCTGAAGGCGCTGATGGGCAACAGCAGCGAGCTGCGTAACCTGAAAGCGGTCGACTTCACCGATGAGAAGTTCGGCGTGCCGACGGTATCGGACATCATCAAAGAGCTGGAGAAGCCGGGCCGCGACCCGCGTCCGGAGTTCAAAACCGCGCAGTTTGCCGAAGGCGTCGAGACCATGAATGACCTGCTGCCGGGCATGGTGCTGGAAGGTGCGGTTACCAACGTCACCAACTTTGGTGCCTTTGTCGATATCGGCGTGCATCAGGATGGCCTGGTCCATATCTCCTCCCTTGCCGACAAGTTCGTGGAAGATCCGCACACCGTGGTGAAAGCTGGCGACATCGTGAAGGTGAAAGTGCTGGAGGTGGATCTGCAGCGCAAGCGTATCGCCCTGACCATGCGTCTGGACGAGCAGCCTGGCGAAACCAATGCCCGTCGTGGCGGCGGTAACAGCGATGCGCGTCAGCAGCAGCGTCCGGCGGCGAAACCGCGCGGGCGTGAAGCCCAGCCCTCCGGCAACAGCGCGATGATGGATGCGCTGGCGGCGGCAATGGGTAAAAAGCGCTAACATACGTAATGCCCGGTGGCGCTTCGCTTACCGGGCCTGGGGTTTGTAGGCCGGGCAAACGCAGTGCCGCCCGGCAAGCAGACCGCCAGAATTAAAATAAAAACATACTCGCTTATTTTATAAATATGAAACCGATTGCATATCCGTATTTAAACCAATAATTATCACTCCATTAACAATAAATCTTTTTATCTCTTACCATCATTGCCCGTAAATATTGAGCAAGGTCAAGCAGCCTGCAAATTAATAGCTCTGGCCACATTCCGTCACATATTTAATATTGATGATAGAAACCATTCTCATTACCATTGTGTCTGTTGATTATTTAACCTTCCGTTAAGTAGGCACTATGCAATTCACTCCAGACAGCGCGTGGAAAATTACCGGCTTCACTCGCGAAATAAGCCCGGCCTACCGGCAGAAACTGCTCTCTTTAGGGATGCTACCCGGCTCCTCGTTCAACGTGGTGCGCGTTGCCCCGCTGGGCGATCCGGTGCATATCGAAACCCGACGTGTGAATCTGGTTCTGCGTAAGAAAGATCTCGCCTTAATAGAAGTTGAAGCCCTGTCTCAATAACACGCCAGCTCCCGTAGCGAGTCGAACAGAATGAAAAAATTAACCATTGGCTTAATTGGCAATCCGAATTCCGGCAAGACCACGTTATTTAACCAGCTTACCGGCGCACGCCAGCGGGTAGGAAACTGGGCGGGTGTCACGGTCGAACGGAAAGAGGGCCAGTTTGCCACTACCGATAATCAGGTCACCCTCGTCGATCTGCCCGGCACTTACTCATTAACCACTATCTCCTCCCAGACCTCGCTGGATGAGCAGATCGCCTGCCACTACATTCTGAGCGGTGACGCCGATCTGCTGATCAACGTGGTGGATGCCTCGAACCTCGAGCGCAATCTCTACCTGACGCTACAGCTGCTGGAGCTGGGCATCCCCTGCGTGGTGGCGCTGAACATGCTCGATATTGCGGAGAAACAGCAGATCCGTATCGACGTCGACGCCCTCTCCGCCCGCCTGGGCTGCCCGGTGGTGCCGCTGGTTTCTACCCGCGCCCGCGGTATCGACGCCCTTAAGCTGGCCATTGACCGCCACAGCCGTAATGCCGACGTGGAGCTGGTGCATTACGCCCAGCCGCTGCTGCGGGAAGCGGGGATCCTCGCCCAGGAGATGGCGCACAGCATGCCGTTCAAGCAGCGCCACTGGCTGGGTCTGCAGATGCTGGAAGGCGATATCTACAGCCGCGCCTATGCCGGTGATGCCGCGCAGTATCTGGATGTCTCCCTCGCGCGGTTGAACGATGAGCTGGACGATCCTGCCCTGCACATTGCCGATGCGCGCTATCAGAGCATCAATGCCATTTGCGACGTGGTGAGCAACGCCCTCACCGCCGAGCCGAGCCGCTTTACCCGGGCGATGGACACCGTGATCCTTAACCGTTTTCTCGGCCTGCCGGTGTTCCTGCTGGTGATGTACGTGATGTTCCTGCTGGCCATCAATATCGGCGGTGCGCTACAGCCGCTGTTTGATGTCGGCTCGGTGGCCATCTTCATTCACGGCATTCAGTGGCTGGGCTACACCCTGCACCTGCCGGAGTGGCTGACCATTTTCCTCGCCCAGGGTCTGGGCGGCGGGATCAACACCGTGCTGCCGCTGGTGCCGCAGATCGGCATGATGTATCTGTTCCTCTCGTTCCTGGAGGACTCCGGTTACATGGCCCGCGCGGCCTTCGTGATGGATCGCCTGATGCAGGCCCTCGGTCTGCCGGGCAAATCCTTTGTGCCGCTGATTGTCGGCTTCGGCTGCAACGTGCCGTCGGTAATGGGCGCCCGCACCCTGGATGCCCCCCGCGAACGGCTGATGACCATCATGATGGCGCCGTTTATGTCCTGCGGCGCCCGACTGGCGATCTTCGCGGTGTTTGCCGCCGCCTTCTTTGGACAGGAGGGGGCCCTGGCGGTCTTCTCGCTGTACGTCCTGGGCATCGTGATGGCGATTATCACCGGCCTGATGCTCAAACACACCATCATGCGTGGTGAAGCCACGCCGTTCGTGATGGAGCTGCCGGTCTACCACGTTCCGCACCTGAAAAGCCTGCTGATCCAGACCTGGCAACGGCTGAAAGGCTTTGTCCTGCGGGCAGGTAAAGTGATTGTGGTGGTCAGTATCTTCCTCAGCGCGCTGAACAGCTTTACGCTCAGCGGCCAGGCGGCGGACAACATTAACGACTCGGCGCTGGCCTCCGTCAGCCGGGTCATCACCCCGCTGTTCAAACCGATTGGCGTGCATGAAGATAACTGGCAGGCCACCGTCGGGCTGTTTACCGGCGCGATGGCGAAAGAGGTGGTGGTCGGGACGCTGAACACCCTCTACACCGCAGAAAATATTCAGGACGAGGAATTCAACCCGGCGGAGTTCCACCTCGGGGACGAACTGTTCAGCGCCGTGGATGAAACCTGGCAGAGCCTGAAAGAGACCTTCAGCCTGAGCGTGCTGGCGAACCCGATTGAAGCCAGCAAAGGCGACGGGGAGATGGCGACTGGTGCGATGGGCGTGATGAGCGAGAAGTTTGGCAGCGCCTCGGCGGCTTACAGCTACCTGATCTTCGTCCTGCTCTACATTCCGTGCATCTCGGTGATGGGGGCCATCGCCCGCGAATCGAGCCGCGGCTGGATGGGCTTCTCCGTTCTGTGGGGGCTGAATATCGCTTACTCGCTGGCAACGGTGTACTACCAGACGGTGAACTTCAGCCAGCATCCGCATTACAGCCTGGTCTGTATCCTGGCGGTGGTACTGTTTAACGTGATGGTGATGGGCCTGTTGCGCCGGGCGCGCAGCCGCGTGGACGTCAACCTGCTGGCAAAAGGCAGAACCGCAGCGGCCTGTTGCGATAGCCCGGCCAGCGACTGTCATTAGGAGGCGGCATGGCATCGTTAATTGAGGTTCGTGATTTACTGGCGCTACAGGGAAGAATGGAGGCTACCCAGCTCAGCCAGATCCTGCGCACGCCGCAGGCGATGATCGAGGCCATGCTGCAACGTCTGGAGGCGATGGGGAAAGCGCAGCGCATCCAGGAGGATGCCGACGGCTGCTTAACCGGCAGCTGTAAAAGCTGCCCTGAAGGAAAAGCCTGCCTCAGGGAGTGGTGGGCGCTTCGGTAACCCGAAGCGCCACCCGGCAATCAGCGAGGCGTTACTTGAACACTTCTGCCGTTGCACGAATATCTTTTTCGTTCTTCGTGCCGCTGGTGATCACATAGTAGGTGCCGCCCATTTCATCTGCTTTATCAGACAGCTCTTTTTTGGCGTCCATCGGCGCGGTTTTGTCAGAGGTAGAAACATCCCCGACTTTCGTCAGATTCATCTTTTTAGCTTCATCGCGTTGCAGCTCTTTCGCCGCAAAAGCACCAAAAGACAGCGATCCAATAACCAGTGAAGCGACAATTCCTGTGACAAGTTTCATATCCATACTCTCCATCGATTGGTAATTGTGTTTATCGCTGGCGTTACCGCCACCACGACGTAATCAGTATCGTAGCGACAGCCGACTTTTTCCATGATGAACATAAAACAATCAGAGTATTCGTTGACGCAGCGCGGTTAAGGCGGCGCAAAACGCCTCCGGATGCGAAATGAAAGGCGCATGGGCGGCTTTGGCGATCGTCTGCGATTCGCTTTGCGGCCACAGCGCGTCGAGCAGCGGCACCACCTTGCGCGGCACCAGCCCGTCCAGCGCGCCATACAGGCGCAGATGCGGCAGCGTCAGGGACGCCAGCGGCGTGCGCAGATCGGTGGTTTTGAGGATCTCCAGCCCGCCATTCAGCACCTCCACGTCCGGCATCGGCAATGACAGCACCGTGGCTTTCAGCGTCCGGGCGTCCTGACGCGCGGTTTCCGTGCCCATGGTCTGCAGGGCGAGGAAACGCTCCACCGTGCGCTGGAAGTCGTTGCTCAGCTGCTGCTGGAAACCGGCCAGCACCTCGGGTTTGATCCCCGGCCACTCCGCCTGGGCGCTAAAACAGGGGGAGGAGGCGACGGTCACGAGGGCCTGCACCCGCTCAGGGTGCGTCAGGGCAATCTGGCTCGCCACCAGCCCGCCAAGACTCCAGCCCAGCCAGATCGCCTTATCCGGGGCCTGAGCCAGCACCTGCTCCGCCATGTCGGCCAGCGGCATCGCGCCGTCATCACGGCTGCGGCCAAAGCCCGGCAGATCCACCAGGTGCAATGTGAATTGCGAGGAGAGTTCCTCGCTGATGCAACGCCAGACTTCGGCATTCAGCCCCCATCCGTGCAGCAGCACAAGATGACAATTTCCTGTCCCGACGGTCTGCCACCAAAGGTTGTTCATCGTTTACTGTTCTCTTTTTTCACAAGGAGGTTGTCTATGCTAACAGTGCCCGGCTTGTGCTGGCTATGCCGGATGCCGCTTGCGCTCAGCCACTGGGGCGTCTGTTCGGTGTGCGAAAAGGGGCTGACGGGAGGTACGGGCGTTTGCCCGCAGTGCGGCTTACCGGCCATCCACCCTCACCTGCCCTGCGGGCGCTGCCTGCGCAACCCGCCGCCGTGGCAGGCGCTGGTGGCGGTCTGCGACTACAGGCCGCCGGTGAGCCTGCTGGTGCATCAGCTGAAGTTTTCCCGCCGCAGCCAGCTGGCAAAACCGCTGGCCAGACTGTTGCTGCTGGCGCTGCTGCGCGCCAGGCGCAGCCGGGAATTACCGGGTGTGGATATGCTGGTTTGCGTGCCGCTGTGGTCCCGGCGTCACTGGCGGCGCGGGTTTAACCAGAGCGACCTGCTCTGTCGCCCGCTGGCCCGCTGGCTGAACTGCCGCTATGTACCCAAGGCCATACGCCGGATCCGCGCCACCCCGGCCCAGCATCAGCTCAGCGCCAGATTGCGTAAACGTAACCTGCAGCACGCGTTTGCGCTTGAATTCCCGGTCGCGGGCCGCCATATCGCTGTGGTGGATGATGTCGTGACAACAGGTGCTACCGTCGCGGAACTCTCCCGCCTGCTTTTGCGAAGCGGCGCGGCGTCGGTTCAGGTATGGTGTCTGTGTCGAACCTTGTAGCGCCCTCAGGTTGGGCGTATTATACCCAGGTATTTTAGTCAACTATTAGGCCAATGCTATGATCCGTATTTCCGATGCTGCACAAGCGCACTTTGCCAAACTGCTGGCAAATCAGGAAGAAGGGACCCAGATCCGCGTGTTCGTGATCAACCCGGGCACCCCGAATGCAGAATGCGGCGTCTCTTATTGCCCACCGGATGCTGTGGAAGCAACTGACACTGCCCTGAAATTTGAGCAACTCACTGCCTATGTCGATGAGCTGAGCTCCCCGTATCTGGAAGATGCGGAAATTGATTTTGTGACCGACCAGCTGGGTTCCCAGTTAACCCTGAAAGCACCCAACGCCAAAATGCGTAAAGTGACCGACGACGCCCCGCTGATGGAGCGCGTTGAGTACCTGCTGCAGTCCCAGATTAACCCGCAGCTGGCAGGCCACGGTGGTCGCGTCACCCTGATGGAGATCACCGAAGACGGTCTGGCCATTCTGCAGTTTGGCGGCGGCTGTAACGGCTGTTCCATGGTCGACGTGACCCTGAAAGAGGGGATCGAGAAGCAGCTGCTGAACGAGTTCCCGGAGCTGAAAGGCGTGCGCGATCTCACCGAACACCAGCGCGGCGAACACTCCTACTATTAAGTTGCCGTTATCTGTTGCCCGGTGGCGCTATGCTTACCGGGCTTCTCCCCCGTTCTCTCCTGCCTCATAACATGACCTGCGTCTCAGAATTCACATTTTGACCGCCAGGGTGATTCTCAATCCGCCCATGTTACCCGTATCATTCTCGTGGGCACTTAAACACCTTTACGCCGACCGACTAAGCTTAATGATTTAGAAGGCAGCCTGTCTTTGTGCCAGGAAGTACGCTGTTCCCAGTTGGGGCAACATTAATATGTCGTTGAAACAATGACGTTACCCATAACAATTTTAAAGGCCAGATAATCATGCCATTAGTCATCGTCGCTATCGGTGTAGTCCTGCTACTGCTCCTGATGATCCGTTTCAAAATGAACGGCTTCATTGCCCTTGTACTGGTGGCCCTTGCTGTCGGCCTGATGCAAGGGATGCCGCTGGTGAAAGTTATCAGCTCCATTAAAGCCGGCGTCGGCGGTACGCTCGGTAGCCTCGCGCTGATCATGGGCTTCGGTGCCATGCTCGGTAAAATGCTGGCTGACTGCGGTGGCGCACAGCGCATCGCGACCACGCTGATTGCAAAATTCGGCAAAAAGAACATTCAGTGGGCCGTGGTGTTAACCGGCTTCACCGTAGGCTTTGCGCTGTTCTACGAAGTGGGCTTCGTGTTGATGTTACCGCTGGTGTTCACTATCGCCGCCTCTGCCAGCATCCCGCTGCTGTATGTCGGTGTGCCGATGGCCGCTGCGCTGTCCGTGACCCACGGCTTCCTGCCGCCGCACCCGGGCCCGACCGCTATCGCCACCATTTTCCATGCTGATATGGGTAAAACCCTGCTGTTCGGTACTATCCTGGCGATCCCAACGGTTATCCTGGCTGGCCCGGTATTTGCCCGCACCCTGAAAGGCATCGACAAGCCGATCCCGGAAGGTCTGTACAGCGCGAAAACCTTTACTGAAGCAGAAATGCCAAGCTTTGCCGTCAGCGTCTGGACCTCTCTGGTGCCGGTGGTGCTGATGGCCCTGCGTGCCGTCTGTGAAATGATCCTGCCGAAAGGCCATCCGGTTCTCGGCGTGGCGGAGTTTCTCGGTGACCCGGTTATGGCGACGCTGATTGCGGTCCTGATTGCACTGTTCACCTTCGGTCTGAACCGTGGCCGCTCCATGGATCAGATTAACGATACCCTGAGCTCTTCGATCAAAATCATCGCCATGATGCTGCTGATCATCGGCGGTGGCGGTGCGTTTAAACAGGTTCTGGTTGATAGCGGCGTGGACAAATACATCGCCTCCATGATGCATGACACCAACATCTCCCCCATCCTGATGGCGTGGTCTATCGCGGCGGTTCTGCGTATCGCGCTGGGCTCTGCAACCGTTGCAGCTATCACCGCGGGCGGTATTGTTGCCCCGCTGATTGCCACCACTGGCGTCAGCCCTGAGCTGATGGTCATCGCGGTAGGTTCCGGTAGCGTGATCTTCTCTCACGTAAACGACCCGGGCTTCTGGCTGTTCAAGGAGTACTTCAACCTGACCATCGGCGAGACCATCAGGTCCTGGTCTATGCTGGAAACCATCATCTCCGTGTGTGGGCTGATTGGGTGTCTGCTGTTAGGTACGGTTGTTTGATGTAATAATAAGCCGGGGGTGCTATTGCTCACCCGGCTAGCCTTTCGCTTATTCCTTCTTAAGAACTTCGTTCTATCTATCCATTTTCAGAATTTAACTCCTGTTTCAGCCATTTACAGCCTACCCCCGCCGTGCAACCATCCCTCATTAACCTTACGTTAAATGAGGCTTTGTTATGGATAACTGGCTGGCCCTTTTCGACGGACAGACGCGCTACACCCTCGAAATTACCGACTCCCCCGTCACCCCCGACGTGCTGCGCTTCAGCGGCCGGGAAGCCCTCAGCGAGCCCTTCCAGTGGACCATCGACTTCACCACCCCGCAGGGCAATATTCGCCCGGAAGAGGTGCTGCTGAAACACGCCACCCTGCGTATGCGCAGCGGGAAGGCGGTGCACGGCATCATCACCCGTCTGGAGTGGATTGCCACCACCGCCGACCAGGCGCACTGGCAGATGGTGCTCAGCTCCCGCCTGGCCCTGCTGGCGCGCACCCGCCAGTGCCGCATCTTTCAGAACCGGTCGGTGCCGGAGGTGGTGGACCAGGCCCTGCGTCAGCACGGCCTGGAGGGCGCGGATTTTGACTTCCGCCTGGAGCGCACTTACCCGGCGCGGGAGCTCATCACCCAATGGCGGGAGACGGACCTCGAATTTGTGCAGCGCATTCTGTCGGAGGTGGGGATTTACTGGCGCACAGAGCCGGATGACGGGCGCGGCCTGGATGTTTATATCCTGGCCGACAGCCAGCTGAATTACCGCTTTGATGTCCGCCTGCCGTACAGCGAGCCTTCCGGCCTGTATGACGGGGCGGCGGAATCGGTGTGGGACGTGCACACCCGGTATCAGGTGGTGCCGGGCATGGTCAGCACGCGGGACTATAACCCCCGCACCGCCGGAACACCGATGGATGCGTCCGTCTTCGTGCGCAGTGAGGCGGTAACCACCGGGGAGCAGTACCGCTACGCAAAGCCGTACCGGGAGGCCGGCGATGACACTGACCCGGCGCCAGAAACTGAGTCCGGTGCCTTTTATGCCCGTATCCACCATGAGCGGGAGCTTAACCGGTCGGCCCGCATTCATCTGGAGAGTAACGCCGCCTGCCTGCAGCCGGGTCAGGTGCTGGAGCCGCAGGGGGCGGTCATCCGTGACCTGCAGCAGGGCGTGCTCATCACGGAGATAAACTACCACGCCGCCCGTGACACCCGCCTGCACGTTTCCGTCGACGGGATGCCCTACACCGAACGTTACTGCTATCGCCCGCCAGAAATCCCCCGCCCGGAAGTACACGGCACCCTGCCGGCCCGCATCGAGAGCCGGGAGAAGAACGACATTTATGCCCATCTGGACGACCACGGCCGCTACCGGGTCAGGCTGGATTTTGACCGGAGCGATGCGGAGCAGGGGTTCGCGTACCTGTGGCTGCGGATGGCGAAGCCGTACAGCGGGGAGACGTACGGCTGGCACACCCCGCTGCTGGACGGCACCGAAGTGGCGGTTGCGTACAGCAGCGGCGACATCGACCTGCCGTATATCTCCCACGCCCTGCACGACTCTGAACACCCTGACCACGTCACCCGGGACAACCACACCCGCAACGTGCTGCGCACGCCTGCGAACAACAAGATGCGGATGGAAGACCAGCGCGGGGAGGAGCACATCAAACTTGCCACGGAGTACGGCAGAACCCAGCTGAATGCCGGGCATCTGGTGGATGCGCAGGAGAAACCCCGGGGCAAAGGCTTTGAGCTCCGGACCGATGAGCACGGCGTGATTCGCGTCGCGAAGGGGCTGTTCATCTGCGCCGACGGGCAGCAGAAGGCGCAGGGCGAGGTGCTGGATATGGACACCGCCCTCAAGGAAATCGAGGCCTGCCTCCGGCAACTGCAGCAGCTGGAGGTAGCGGCAGAGCAGGCGCAGGCCCTGAAGGCGGATATCGACAGCCAGATACAGATGTTTGAAAAGCGCCTGAAGCCGCTGAACGAGACCCTGCTGTTCTCCGCTCCGGACGGGATGGCCTTCACCAGTGGCGAGCATATGCAGATGACCGCCGCGAAGAATGTCGCCATCAATGCAGGCGGGGATACCAGCCTCGGGGTGACGGGCAACATGACCGCCCTGGCCGGGGAGAAAATGGGGCTGTTTGCCCGGACCGGCCAGCTGAGTCTGAAGGCCAGTGAAGGTCCGGTGGAGATGCAGGCTCAGAACGGGAGCCTGCAGCTGTTCGCGGAGCAGAAGCTGACCCTGACCTCGGTAAGTAACATCTCCCTGGCCGGGAAAAAGCGCATCACGCTCATCGGGGGCGGGAGTTACCTGCGTCTGGAGGCGGGGAAAATTGAGTACGGGACCCTGGGGACCTACCTGCGCCGGACGAAGCGGACTATGAAAGCCGGGCCAGCCTCATTGCCTTTACATTTACCTTTAATGCCCCTGGCAGATCTCTTTATCTCCCGGGTAGCAAGCCAGGCAACGGAGGATTCTCCAGAACAGAAGAAAACAAAGCTGAAGCCGATACTTCGTATTGCAGAAGCACCGGGAGTCAACGGAATAGTTCAGCCTGGCTATAAGTGGCAAATTGTTTTAGCTGATTCTTATATGCAGGCCGTGACAACAGATGAAGTCTTAATGAACGGTGAGTCTGATGCAGAAGGTAAAGTGTTGCAGTCTGATGCACAGCAGCTTCAGCTGACAGAACTGGCGACACAATATGCGAACCAGTTATGGTTGGTTGCCGGGCATCGAGCCCACCGCCTGTATTTCAATGTAATTTCTGATACTACCCACGAAGACGTTAAAGATTATTGTGCACAGGATACGATGGGATTCCATCGTGCCTTTAATACTATTTCCGGGAAGATAATTCCGGGTGAAAAACTCAACGTGTGTATTAAGACCGAGCAGCAGGTGAATGGAACACTGCTCGAATCACTCAGGGAGGGTAAATAAGATGGGATCGCTTAAGCTTGATGATGGCATGAACCAATGCAGCATCTACTTTGATGACCAGCACGAAGAAAGTTTCGTGGCAACGGCTACTCATAATCACTGGGTGCATTACACCAGTGGCCCGGAACGTCAGTCAGAAAATTTCTCAGAATACACAGAAGGTAATGCTGTGAAGGCATTTCTTGGTGGAAAAGAATATTTTGCAGCACTTTTGGCAGCCTTTAAGCAGGCAAAAAGCAGCATTTATATCACTGGCTGGCAGGTGAACTGGGATGCACAACTGGCAGAGGGAATTCGCCTGGTTGATGCATTAATGGAGGCTGCGCAGGAATCTTCAGTTGTGAAGATTTATATTATGCCTTGGGATAATCCGGCACTGATAATAGAAACCTATGCGGCAGCCACGGAACGCGTATTTGCTGCCATGAATACCCATCTCGGACGACAAGCTTTTTATGTTCAGTGTGCAGGTCAGCAATCCGGTGTTTTCTTTTCCCACCACCAGAAATGTGTGATTGTTGATGAAAATATAGCTTTCGTCGGCGGCATTGATCTCGCGTACGGACGCTATGATGATAATTATGGCCTGCAGGCAAATGCAGAAGGGCGGCAGGGCATGAATATGTACAATCCCTGTATTCCGCTAATGGTTCATAGTAAAGGCTATGACCCGATGGATGAATATGTCGTCCCGGATAGCGAATACTCACGAAAACAACACCAGGATACGCTTAAAAAGGCGGAACAGCGTCAGGCTGATAGCGTACAGCGCATTATAGATTCGGTTTTAAAACATGGGGTTTGGCAATCTCAGGGCAGTTCAAAGGAAAGTCTTTATTTGAATCCACAGATTCAACCACGTATGCCCTGGCAAGATTACCAGGTTCAAATTGAAGGTCCTGCGGTAGACGATCTAATTAAAAATTTTGTACTTCGCTGGAACAGTTATTCCCATCGTTATCCTCATAATCCGTTACAAACACAAATTCCTGAACTGGAAATGCATGCTACTCGATCCGCAAAAAAAGGCAGCTGCCAGGTACAGGTTTTACGCAGCGCAGCGCTAAAAATGAGGCTCGCCGAATATCAAAAAACGCCGGATGTTGCACCCAAAGCACGGCTTAAACAAAATGATATCCTGCACAGCCTTCATCTGCTAATCAGCAAGGCAGAAAATTATATTTATTTTGAAAATCAGTTTTTTGTATCAGCATTTGGGGAGTCCTCCATTGGTGAAAATGTACCTTTGAGCCCGGTAGCGAAAAGTATCAATCCTTCCTTAAAAGCTTGGGCATCACGGATATTACCGGACGACGAGATACCACAAAACCTGGTGGCGAAATGGCTGGGCGACAGAATTAAGCGTGCAATTTTTAGCCATATGGAAACACCCTTTCATGTCTATATCGTACTACCGGTATATCCTGAAGGGCGGCTTGATGACCCGTCTATCGTGGCGCAGATTCATCTGACTCGGCAGTCGCTGGTATTTGGTTCACACAGCCTGTTAAACCGCATCCGGCGCAGCCTGTGGGTAAGGCAGCAACTTGAAACACAGGCGATACCGCGCAAGGAATGGAGCACGAAAATTGAGGAGCTGGAAAAACAATGTGATATGAAATATACCAGTATTCCACTGAATGCGTGCGATAAATATGTGACATTATTAAACCTGCGCGACCATGCGGAACTCAACGGAAAGGCGGTAACTGAGCAGATTTATGTGCACAGTAAACTGACCATTGTAGACGACCGCTATGTCCTGGTGGGCAGCGCAAATATTAATGACCGTAGCCTGCAGGGCGACAGGGACTCTGAGCTGGCGGTGCTGATATCGGATACAGAACATGGATATACCGATCTGGATGGCAGTGGAAACGCTGTGCCTTACCGTCACTTTGCCCGTGAATTGCGGCAAAAGGCGTGGCGTAAATGGCTCGGTAGTGCTGCAGGGGAATGCGCGGAGGCGCTGGATAAGCCAGCTTCGCCTACCAGTTGGGAGAAGATTCAGGCGTTAGCCAGAGCAAATGCTGATGCTTATGGAAAAGTATTTAATTATATTCCAAAAGACTATATCAATCAAGGGATTCAGCCTTCTGGAAAGCCACATTCTGTTTCAGGCATTACGAGCACAGCAACTGAGGAAATCATTTCTTCAATATGGCCTGTGATAAAATCCAATACCATGATAAACAATTGTGAATTCAAAATGCCTTTCTCCGAGGCTTTTTGGAAGGATTATAATTTTGTTGATCGTGGTTCTTTAAATGTAGTAAAAGGCTATTTTACTTCTTTACCAACAAAATGGTCTGAAGGCGAGAACAACCTTCTTCCATACAATATGCGGCTAATTGCCAGTAATTCTACCCTTTATAAGGACATGCAGCTGTTATCCGGAAATAACGATAAAAATAAAAGCCAAGGAGGCCAAGCGTGAAATCATTAACTCTATTATTGCCAGGTTTTATTTTATATTCTTGTTATGCTACTGCACGAGAATGGAAGAGTGAATGCATGGGCTATTACCAGTTAATGTTGCCAGAAAATGTGGAGGTAGCGCTGTATCCAATCGGTTTAATCCTGGAGCCGCGTAAAGACCCTGCATGGAGAAAAGATACATTTGTAAGCCGTTATTTATCACCGAAGATCTCTTTCGGTGATAACCGATATCAGAATGACAATGACGAAATTCAGGCACAGTTTTCTCAATTTTACTACAGTAATTATGAAATTATTATTTCCTCTGAAAATAAATCTGCGATTGACTTACTTAGTTATAAAAAGCAATTCAAAGAAAGAATTGATACGCATATACAGGATTACTGGAATTCAAGAGATTATGAATTATCACTTAAACTCCCCGTGCTATCAAAAGAAATTGCTATTAAGTCGCTGGCATATAGTTTAGATAACTATACTGATGCTTTTTCGGCATCCGATTCGGGTGGTTACTCTGTATATATAAACAAAAACAAGCGCCTATATATTTTTAATAAACCGAATGAAACACAATCACTTGATGAACAATTGATATCAAATAAACCGGAAATACCTTCATTACTTAAACATTTTCAGTCCCGCGAGCTCTATGAAGTTCCCACAGAACAGGGATTCTGTATCCCTTACGGTTTCATTGCAGGTGATTCAGGCCATGAGCCCCGTAATATGGCAGTGACATACCGGCTTAAAAATCACCCGGATGTGACCATATTTTTTCAGGATTTGGGGATGAAACCCAAAGCAGGGAAAGAGGACGATATGAATGAAAAGGATTATGTGACCTGGCTGTGGAACTGGCAATACCAGTGGTCAGCCGTTTCAAAAAAGCTGATATCACCAAAGTGGAGAACAATAGAAATGGATGGACGTAAAGGTGTCGGCACATTTGTCAAATCTATCTATAAAGACGGTAGCCTGAACTACGGCTATGTAGCTTATGTCAAGGGAGATCGCAGCGCCAGAAACCTTACTCCAGATTTATTACTCTACGTGATGCAGGACAGTCGACAAGCCAAAGAAAATCCGCCAATTGACAAGGATGAACTGGAAAAAATGGCTGAACGTATTACTACTTCAATTCGTAAACGATAATTTTTTATTTTCAAAGGATGATGAAGTTTAATTATGGTACGATTATTAACGATTTTTTCCGTTGTTATATTGGGGATGAGCTATAGCTCATTAGCTCTCTCTGCAACACAAGAAATGCATTTATCCTGCAAAACACTTAGTCATGTACACTCTAAATATAATATCCCATTACCCAGAGAGAAAAATAATGGCACGGAAGAAAACTCACTTTCTGTATCACAGCGGTATGAAATATTCAAAGAATATATCTCCAGTAAAGATTATGATGAATACGAATGTGATGATGCATTATTTCGTCTATATAAAAACATTGAACGCTCTTTGCTAAAGGATGCATCGGAACAAAGCAAGGATAAAGCGGAAAATATAGCTTCATCAATGCCTTTAGTGCCTGAGACTTGTCTGGCATATAGAGAGGTTTATATACAACATATGACCTCAAAACTACAAGAACCGGACACATACCTTTCAGAAATGGTGGCTCTCGTCGATATATCAATACAAAAAATCATGTATAATCAGCCACCAGATATTTTACATAAATACTGTAATTATGCCAGGAAAGTATGGGCACGCGATCCTAACATAACACAGAAAGAATACCACTCCAGTAAAAAAACATATCCCCTGACTCCGTATTGTGAAAAGGAATTTTCAACATTTGAAGATATTGTGTTTGACGATTTCGGCCCTGCAGAAAAAGATAAAAGCATTGATGGATGGGGTGTACTTATTTTGCGGGGGAAACAAATTTTCGATTATACGGCATCAGGTCTTATGGAAAGGAGAGCATGGCTATCATTACTTTATAAAGGCAATGAACACAAAATGGATGATGCTTGCCGCTATAATCGTCTTAACTGATGAAATAACGATAATAATACAGCCCCAGTTGATGAAGGCTTTATTATAAGTGCGCCAGTGGGCGATACTGAACGTCTGCTTTGCCACGGCGCTGCCTGTGTTATAAGAGAGATACGTGATCTGTGGCTGTCACTCAGCAAAAATTCGATTTATTCAACAAAGCGGGAACTCACTCTCTGAGCATAGACGGCAGGGATATGGCTTCAATAAAAATATCCTTATTGAAGCCATCTTAAACTATCACATCAGCTTTTAAGTTTCTTACCCACAGCCCTTCTACGCTTATCCAGGTCCTTAATCAGCTTGTTCACCCCCTCATCAGCAAACATCGCTTCAAGAGAAGTAGAGAGCTTGCGACGCCAGTTTTTGTACTGATAGCTGGTACCCGGAATGTTTACCGGCTCCGCCATATCAATCCAGTCTTCCGGCTGCAGGCCCAGCAGGGCACTGTTGCTGTCGGCAATGTAGCGCTGCAACCCGCGATTGAGCGTCGGGGTCATCGACATTAATGACGCCTTGTGCCCGGTGCGCTTCGGCAGGCAGCCGTGTTCGTGCAGTGCATCCAGCAGCCCCTGCTTCGACAGCTCACGATCCTGATACAGGCCGCGCAGCATCACTTCGTCAGGGTAGAGGCCCAGCGTTTTGCCCAGGGTAAGGTCGCCGCTGTCCCACCAGCCACGAAGCGTAGGAAGGTCATGCGTCGTCGCGACTGCCATTGATTGTTCTGGATACGCCTCCGGCGCGCGGAAGTTCTTCTCAAGGTCGTTTTCAAAATAGAGCACTTTGTAGGAGTAAACGCCGCTGTCACGCAGCTTGCTGACGATTTCCACCGGGACGGTGCCGAGATCTTCCCCGATCACCATGCAGTTATGGCGCTTACTCTCCAGCGCAAGGATAGAGAGCAGATCGTCGACCGGATAGTGTACGTAGGCCCCGTGGTCGGCGGTTTCACCGTACGGGATCCACCACAGACGCAGGACCGACATCACGTGGTCGATACGCAGCGCACCGCAGTTCTGCATGTTGGCGCGCAGCAGCTCGATAAAGGGCTCATAGGCGCGGGCCGCAATCACGTGCGGATCCATCGGCGGCAGGCCCCAGTTCTGACCCAGCGGGCCCAGGATATCCGGTGGCGCACCGACGGACGCTTTCAGGCAGTAGAGCTCACGATCGCACCAGGTCTCCGCCCCGCCCTCGGCCACGCCGACCGCCAGGTCACGGTACAGGCCAATCGGCATGTCGTAGCCCTGACTCTCCTGCCAGCAGGCGGCAAACTGGCTGTACGCCAGCCACTGCAGCCAGAGATAGAAATCGACCTCATCGGTATGCTCTTCGCAAAACGCTTTTACCGCCGGGGAGTCAACGGACTGGTACTGCTCAGGCCATACCGGCCAGCCCCAGCGCATTTCATCCTCTTTCACCTGATACGCATGCAGCGCATCGAACGCCGCCTGCCAGTACAGGCTCTCCCCTTCACGGGCGACAAACTCGCGGAAGGCCGCCATCTGTTCATCATCACGCTGAGCAAAGCCTTTCCATGCCATACGCAGCGCGGCCATCTTCAGCGCGGTGACGGTGGCATAATCGACCCACTCGGCGTCGCGGGCGCGTTGCAGCGCCTGCCGGGTGGTCTCCATCTTCCACCAGGCCTGCGCCTCCTCGCTGTTGCGGAAATCTTCCACGGCGTTAACGTCGATGTAAATCACGTTCAGCCAGCGGCGGGATGACGGGCTGTACGGGCTGGCGCTCTCCGGGTTCGCCGGATAGAGGGCATGGATCGGGTTGAGGCCAATAAACGCCCCACCGCGCTTGCCGACGTCGGTCAGCATCTTTTGCAGATCGCCGAAGTCGCCGATGCCCCAGTTCGCCTCGGAGCGCAGCGTATACAACTGCACGCAGGCGCCCCACAGCTTCTTGCCCTCTTTCAGCGCCTGCGGCTCATAGCAGCGTTTTGGCGCGACGATCACCCGGCAGTGCCAACGATGGGCATCCTGGGTCAGCGTCAGGGTGTGGTAACCCTCCGGCAGTTTTGCCGGCAGGTTGAGTTTTTTGCCGCCCGTGGCGTGGCCTTTATGCTGATGCCCCTCTTCGGTGGTCAGCAGCCAGCTAAAGTCGCCGCTGCCTTCAACCATCAGCGGCATCTTTTTGCCCGCGGTATAGACCATCACGTTCGGGACGGCGGTAACCGCCGCTTTCGCGACGGGTTTGGCTTTGTGCATGGCATCCAGCAAACGCCTCTTGGTCTCAGCACCAATAGACTGCGGTTTACCATGAGCATTGATATAGCTGGGGCTGATCCCCGCCGCCAGGGCGGCATTATCGAGACGTTTACTTTCCATCGCGCTTCCTTAGCGTTTTGCCTGCCAGATACGGGTCTGGTAGTCGCGGATTGAACGGTCAGAGCTGAACATGCCGCAGCGCGCGGTATTCAGAATACACGCCCGGGTCCAGGCTTCCTGGTCGCGATACAGGACATCGACCTGCTTCTGGGCCTCAACGTAGCCCGCAAAATCGGCCATCAGCAGGTACGGGTCGCCGCCCTGTTTGCCGATGCTGTGCAGCATCTGGTCAAACGCGTGCTTGTCGCCGTCGCTGTATTTGCCGCTCTCCAGCTCCTTCAGTACCGCATCCAGCAGCTTGTCTTTTTTACGCCATTTCACCGGGTCGTAACCTTTGGCTTTGATGGCTTTCACTTCTTCCACAGTATGGCCGAAGATAAAGATGTTCTCGTCGCCCACCTGCTCGGCAATCTCAACGTTAGCACCGTCCAGCGTACCGACGGTCAGCGCGCCGTTCAGGGCCAGCTTCATGTTGCCGGTGCCGGAGGCCTCTTTACCCGCAGTAGAAATCTGCTCAGAGACGTCCGCCGCCGGGATCAGCAGCTCCGCCGCCGAAACGCAGTAATCCGGCAGGAAGACCACTTTCAGCTTATCGCCCACTTTCGGATCGTTGTTCACCGCGTCGGCCACTTTATTAATGGCGAAGATGATGTTTTTCGCCAGGTAGTAGCCCGGCGCCGCTTTCGCACCGAACAGGAACACGCGCGGCACGCGGTCGGCCTGCGGGTTCTCGCGGATCTCTTTGTACAGCGCCAGAATGTGCAGCAGGTTCAGGTGCTGACGTTTGTACTCGTGCAGACGTTTGATCTGGATATCGAAAATCGCGTTCGGGTTGATCTCAATCCCGGTACGGGTTTTGACGAACGCCGCCAGGCGCACCTTGTTGTCCTGCTTGATGGTGCGGTACGTCTCGCGGAACGCCGCATCGTCGGCAACCTTTTCCAGGTTGATCAGCTGGTCGAGATCGTTCGCCCACTCTTTATCCAGCGAGGAATCCAGCAGCGCGGCCAGTTTTGGGTTGCACTGTTTGATCCAGCGACGCGGCGTGATGCCGTTGGTGACGTTGTGGAACTTGTTCGGCCACAGCTGGTGATATTCCGGGAACAGATCTTTCACCACCAGGTTGGAGTGCAGCGCGGCCACGCCGTTCACCGCAAAGCCGCTGACCACGCACAGGTTAGCCATGCGCACCTGTTTGTCGAACACCACCGCCAGCTTCGCCCATACCGCTTTATCGCCCGGCCAGGTTTTATCCACCAGTTTCTTAAAGCGGTTGTTGATCTCGTTGATCAGCTGCATATGGCGCGGCAGCAGGGTTTTAATCAGCTTCTCGTCCCAGCACTCCAGCGCTTCTGGCATCAGGGTGTGGTTGGTGTAGGCGAAGGTCTTGCTGGTGATCGCCCAGGCGTCGTCCCAGCTCAGCTGATGCTCGTCGATCAGCACGCGCAGCAGTTCCGGGATAGCGATGGTCGGGTGGGTGTCGTTCAGCTGGATCACTTCGTAATCCGCCAGCTCAGACAGCTTGCGGCCCGCCAGGTGGTGACGACGCAGGATGTCGGCCACGGAGCAGGCGCACTGGAAGTACTGCTGCATCAGGCGCAGCTTTTTACCCGCCAGATGGTTGTCGTTCGGGTAGAGGACTTTGGTCAGCTTGTCGGCGTCGATGCCCTGCTGCTCAGCGCGCAGGAAATCGCCGTCGTTGAATTTGGTCAGGTTGAACGGGTGAGCGTGCGTCGCCTGCCACAGGCGCAGCGGCTGTGCCACGCCGTTACGGTAGCCCAGCACCGGCAGATCCCAGGCCTGGCCGGTGATGGTAAAGCCCGGTTCCCACTGGCCCGCTTTCGTCACTTTACCGCCAATGCCAACCTGCACATCCAGCGCTTCGTTGTGGCGGAACCACGGATAACTGCCGCGATGCCAGTCGTCCGGCGCTTCCATCTGCTGGCCGCCCGCGAAGGACTGACGGAACAGGCCGTACTGATAGTTCAGACCGTAGCCGGTCGCCGGCTGGCCCACCGTCGCCATCGAGTCGAGGAAGCAGGCCGCCAGACGACCCAGACCGCCGTTGCCCAGCGCCGGATCGATCTCCTCTTCCAGCAGGTCGGTCAGGTGGATGTTGTGCGTGCTCAGCACATCGCTGACCTCCTGATACCAGCCGAGGTTCAGCAGGTTGTTGCCGGTCAGACGGCCAATCAGGAACTCCATGGAGATATAGTTAACGTGGCGCTGGCCTTTGACGGGCTTCACCGCGGGTTGGGCGCTCAGCAGCTCGGCGAGCGCGCCGCTGACGGCCTGCCACCACTGGCGGGAGGTCATGTCTTCGGCGGCGTGTAAACCAAAACGCTGCCACTGACGCGTCAGGGCAGCCTGGAATTGAGCTTTGTTGAAAGTCGGCTGTGACATAGGGAATCTGCATCCTGTAGAGAGAAAATGAGGCGTTGGTGCTAGTGTGCCTGGCTCCTCATGCCTCTTCCTCCTCCTGCCGGGGATTAGACAGGGAGGAGTAGCGGGGATGAGCGCTAAAGTGTGATCGCGGCCACTTTCTGCAGCGGGAGTGTGGGGCATTCACGCCGTGTTTTCCGGGAAGGGAGTCAAAAAAATGAAATGCGGTTTCGCCTGAAATATATGCGCACGGAAATAATTACTTACCCGACGTAATATTGCTCAGAATTTACTGCATCTCAGAATGTTATTTCAGCCCCGTAACCTTCCCGGAACTTTATTAACTTTTTACCGCATTTACGCTTCTATATTCCTTTTTATGCTTAACCTCCTGGAAACACGCCACGCCAGTATCCATGCGCTTTCGAGGCCCATCGGAAAAGTTCCCTCTCCCATCGATATATTTTTGTGACAGAGTGCAAATTAAGGGACATAAAACCCGGACATAACTTGCAATAAAAGGGTTTCTGACCGACCTTATAAGGATTAATTACGAAGCGCAAAAAAAATCAAAAATCTCGATTTCCACACAGTGAAGTGAAAACTATGTTGATTCCGTCCAAATTAAGTCGCCCGGTTCGTCTTGACCATACTGTGGTCCGCGAACGCTTGCTGGCGAAACTTTCCGGCGCGAACAATTTTCGACTGGCGCTGGTAACGAGCCCTGCAGGCTACGGCAAAACAACGCTCATTTCACAGTGGGCTTCCGGCAAGACCGATCTCGGCTGGTACTCCCTCGATGAAGGCGATAACCAGCAGGAGCGTTTTGCCAGCTATCTGATCGCCGCCATTCAGCAGGCGACCAACGGACACTGTGTGACCAGCGAAGTGATGGTGCAGAAGCGTCAGTACGCCAGCCTCTCTTCCCTCTTTTCCCAACTGTTTATCGAGCTGGCCGAATGGCATCGCCCGCTCTACCTGGTCATTGATGACTACCATCTGATCACCAACCCGGTTATCCATGAGTCGATGCGCTTTTTCCTGCGCCACCAGCCGGAAAACCTGACCCTGGTGATCCTGTCGCGCAACCTGCCGCAGCTGGGCATTGCCAACCTGCGCGTGCGCGATCAGCTGCTGGAAGTGGGCAGCCAACAGCTCTCCTTTACCCATCAGGAAGCGAAGCAGTTCTTTGACTGCCGCCTGAAATCCCCTATCGAGGTGGCTGAGAGCAGCCGCCTGTGCGACGACGTGGCAGGCTGGGCGACCGCCCTGCAGCTGATTGCCCTGTCGGCCCGGCATAACAACAGCTCGACGCAGCAATCCGCCCGTCGTCTGTCAGGCATCAATGCCAGCCATCTCTCCGACTACCTGGTGGATGAGGTGCTCGACAGCGTCGACCAATCTACCCGTCAGTTCCTGCTGAAAAGCTCCCTGCTGCGCTCGATGAACGATGCGCTGATCGTCCGCGTCACTGGCGAAGACAACGGCCAGATGCGTCTGGAGGAGATCGAACGTCAGGGCTTGTTCCTGCAGCGCATGGACGACTCCGGGGAGTGGTTCAGCTACCACCCGCTGTTTGGCAGCTTCCTGCGCCAGCGCTGTCAGTGGGAGCTGGCAACCGAATTACCGGAAATCCACCGCGCCGCCGCCGAGAGCTGGATGGCGCAGGGCTTCCCGAGCGAGGCCATACATCACGCCCTGGCGGCGGGCGATGCCCATATGCTGCGCGATATTCTGCTCAACCACGCCTGGAGCCTGTTTAACCACAGCGAGCTGGCCCTGCTGGAGGAGTCGCTCCGCGCCCTGCCGTGGGAGAGCCTGCTGGAGAACCCGCGTCTGGTGCTGCTGCAGGCCTGGCTGATGCAGAGCCAGCACCGCTACAGCGAAGTGAACACCCTGCTGGCCCGCGCCGAGCAGGAGATGAAAGGCGAGATGGACGCCTCCCTGCATGGCGAATTCAACGCCCTGCGCGCGCAGGTGGCTATCAACGACGGCAACCCGGAAGAGGCTCAGCGCCTGGCCCTGGGTGCGCTGGAGGAGCTGCCGCTGGCGAACTTCTACAGCCGCATCGTCGCCACCTCGGTGCACGGCGAAGTGCTGCACTGTAAGGGCGATCTCACCCGCTCCCTGTCGCTGATGCAGCAGACCGAGCAGATGGCGCGCCGCCATGACGTCTGGCACTACGCCCTGTGGAGCCTGATCCAGCAGAGCGAAATTTTGTTTGCCCAGGGCTTCCTGCAGGCCGCCTGGGAGACCCAGGAGAAAGCCTTCACCCTGATCCGCGATCAGCACCTGGAACAGCTGCCGATGCACGAGTTCCTGCTGCGCATCCGCGCTCAGCTGCTGTGGGCATGGGCCCGCCTGGACGAGGCCGAAAGCACCGCCCGTCATGGGGTCGACGTGCTCTCCACCTATCAGCCGCAGCAGCAGCTGCAGTGTCTGGGCCTGCTGGTGCAGTGCTCGCTGGCGCGCGGCGATCTGGATAACGCCCGCAACCACCTTAACCGTCTGGAGAACCTGCTCGGCAACGGTCAGTATCACAGCGACTGGGTGTCGAACGCCGATAAGGTGCGGGTGATCTACTGGCAGATGACCGGCGACAAGAAATCGGCGGCTAACTGGCTGCGCCAGACGCCGAAACCGGAGTTTGCCAATAACCACTTCCTGCAGAGCCAGTGGCGCAACATCGCCCGGGCGCAGATCCTGTTAGGCGAATTTGAACCGGCCGAGATGGTGCTGGAAGAGTTAAACGAAAATGCCCGCAGCCTTCGTCTGATGAGCGATCTGAACCGCAACCTGCTGCTGCAGAACCAGCTTTACTGGCAGGCTGGTCGCAAGAACGATGCCCAGCGCGTGCTGCTGGAAGCATTACAGCTGGCGAACCGCACCGGGTTTATCAGTCACTTTGTGATTGAAGGCGAGACCATGGCGCAGCAGCTGCGCCAGTTGATTCAGCTCAATACCCTGCCGGAGCTGGACCAGCATCGCGCCCAGCGCATTCTTCGGGAGATTAACCAGCATCACCGCCACAAGTTCGCCCATTTCGATGAGACCTTCGTGGAGCGTCTGCTGACCCACCCGGAAGTGCCGGAACTGATCCGCACCAGCCCGCTGACCCAGCGTGAGTGGCAGGTGCTGGGACTGATCTACTCAGGCTACAGCAACGAGCAGATCGCCGGCGAGCTGGCCGTGGCGGCCACCACCATCAAAACGCATATCCGGAATTTGTATCAGAAGCTGGGCGTCGCCCACCGCCAGGACGCGGTGCTGCATGCGCAGCAGCTGTTGAAGATGATGGGGTACGGGGTGTAATTCATTGCCCGGCGGCGCTACGCTTGCACGGGCCTACGGTTTTGTAGGCCGGGTAAGGCGAAGCCGCCACCCGGCATAAACTCAGCACAGCTCTAACTGCAACTTATTATCCTTAATCACCTTCAATACCCCTTCAGGCGGCATCACGTCGGTATAGACCGCGTTCACCATGCTGATGCTGCCCATATTGACCATCGCGTTACGACCAAACTTCGAGTGATCCACCACCAGCATGACGTGGCGCGAGTTCTCAATGATCGCCCGCTTGGTGCGCACCTCATGGTAATCAAACTCCAGCAAGGAGCCGTCGGTATCGATGCCGCTGATGCCCAGAATGCCGAAATCGAGGCGGAACTGGGAGATAAAGTCGAGGGTCGCTTCGCCAATAATGCCGCCGTCACGGCTGCGCAGCTCGCCACCCGCGAGGATGATGCGGAAGTCCTCTTTCTGCATCAGGGTGGTGGCAACGTTGAGGTTGTTGGTAACGACCCGCAGGTTCTCATGGTTCAGCAGGGCATGCGCTACCGCTTCCGGCGTAGTGCCGATGTCGATAAACAGCGTCGCGCCGTTCGGGATCTGGCTCGCCACCTTGCGGGCGATACGCTCCTTCTCGGAGGTCTGCGTCGCCTTGCGATCGTGCCAGGGGGTGTTCACCGAGCTGGACGGCAGCGCCGCGCCGCCGTGGTGGCGCAGGATGCGGTTCTGATCGGCCAGGTCGTTGAGATCCCGGCGGATGGTCTGCGGGCTGACGGCAAACTGCTCCACCAGCTCTTCGGTGCTGACGTATCCCTGCTTTTTCACCAGATCGATAATGGCGTCATGACGTTGTGTTTGTTTCATCAGAGTTCCCTGCCAGAATTATGTTCGTTTTCGCGCATTTAGCGTATCGGCAAACGCCATCGCCAGCCCGACCGCCAACCCGGCCACGTGTGCGCCGTTGGCAATCGCCATGCCAAACAGATCAAACCATCCGGCAATAATCCAGATTAATGCAAAGGTCATCAAACCGCGCTGCAGATAGATACCGCTCTGCGGATCGCGCTCGCCGCGCAGCCAGACATAGCCCATCAGCGCATAGACCACGCCGGAGAGGCCGCCAAACCACGGGCCGCCAAACTTATGCTGGATAAAGCCACTGAGCAGCGCGCTGATAAGGGTGAGCACGATGAGCTTGCCGCTGCCGAGCCGCTTCTCCACCGCCCCACCGAGATACCACCACCACAGCAGGTTAAAGAGAATATGCAGCACCGAGAAGTGCATCAGCGCGTGGGTGAAGTAGCGCCAGAACTCGAACTCAACGGAGGCATCATACGGCCAGGCCAGCATCAGCATCACCTGCTGATCGCCTACCACATTCATCAGAATGAAGACCAGGATACAGGCCGCCATTAACACCAGGGTGAAGGGCCCCGCGCGTTCGCGCAGGGTCGCAAGGAAAGGAAAGCGCTGGTAGTGCAATCCGCTGCCGGTATGGCCGGACTGCCAGCTTGCCGCCAGATAGCGCGCATCGCCGGGATTTTCCAGAAAACGCGCCAGCTCGGCGTTGACCCGTGAGGCCTGGCTTTCATCCGCCAGCCAGACGTCGGTCTGGGTATGTTGTTGAATGGTGAGGATAACACCCTGCGTCGCCATGTAGTCGACAAACGCCTGGGCGACGCGCGGGTTGGTAAAAGAGGTAATCATCAGCATCGGCGGCAGTCGCTTATTCCACACAAAAGGGGACAGTATATACCCTAAATGTCCGCGTGCTCGACTTCTGCCGGGAAATGGCGATGCCAGGCATCGAATCCACCGTCCACGCTGTAGACCGCTTCAAAGCCCTGCTGGAGCAAATATTGCGCCGCGCCTTTGCTACTGTTGCCGTGATAGCACATCACCATCACCGGGGTCTCGAAATCGTTATCGCGCATAAATTCGCTCAGGGAGGCGTTGGTCAGGTGAAACGCGCCCGGCGTATGGCCCATCGCAAAGCTTTGCGGATCGCGAATGTCCACCAGCACCGCCAGTCCCTGGTGCATCTTCTGGTGGGCTTCTTCTACGTTAATACATTCAAAATGTTCCATCGTGCTCTCTGTTGTTTATTCAGGGCCAGTGCGGTCTGGGCCCCTCACCCTAACCCTCTCCCCAAGGGAGAGGGAAATGTGCCCCCTCTCCCCGTGGGAGAGGGTTGGGGTGAGGGCATCAGACCGCATCATTTTACCGGCTAGTGTACGTCCTGGCGGCGGGTAAACGCCATTATGTTAGCTATATCACTCAAATTTGTTTTTTTGATGTTACTAAAATCCATTTCCTTTGCTAGTATGAGCGATATCGAACATTTTTGAGCTTTTACGAAAGTGCGTGAGGATACAATGGAAACCAAAGATCTGATTGTTATCGGTGGCGGAATTAACGGGGCGGGCATTGCGGCGGACGCTGCCGGGCGCGGGCTGTCTGTCCTGATGCTGGAAGCGCAGGATCTCGCCTGTGCCACCTCGTCCGCCAGCTCTAAGCTGATCCACGGTGGCCTGCGTTATCTGGAGCACTACGAGTTCCGCCTGGTCAGTGAGGCGCTGGCCGAGCGTGAAGTGCTGCTGAAAATGGCCCCCCATATCGCTACCCCAATGCGTTTTCGTCTGCCGCACCGCCCGCATCTGCGTCCGGCCTGGATGATCCGCATTGGTCTGTTTATGTACGACCACCTGGGCAAACGCACCAGCCTGCCCGCCTCTGCCGGTGTGCGTTTTGGCGCAGACTCGGTGCTGAAGCCTGAAATCGTGCGCGGATTCGAATATTCCGACTGCTGGGTGGACGATGCCCGCCTGGTGCTCGCGAATGCGCAAATGGTTGAACGCAAAGGCGGCCAGGTGAAAACCCGCACCCGGGCTGTCTCCGCGCGTCGCGAAAACGGGCTGTGGATTGTTGAAGCAGAAGACATTGATACCGGCGAGCGTTTCAGCTGGCAGGCGCGCGGACTGGTGAATGCCACCGGCCCGTGGGTGAAGCAGTTCTTCGACCATGGCATGCAGCTGCCGTCACCGTACGGCATCCGCCTGATCAAGGGCAGCCATATCGTGGTGCCGCGGGTGCATACCCAGAAGCAGGCCTATATTCTGCAAAACGAAGACAAGCGCATCGTATTTGTGATCCCGTGGATGGATGAGTTCTCCATCATTGGCACTACCGACGTGGAGTACAAAGGCGATCCGAAAAGCGTCGCCATCGACGAGAGCGAAATCAGCTATCTGCTGAAGGTCTATAACGCTCACTTTAAGAAGTCACTGGCGCGCGACGATGTGGTCTGGAGCTACTCCGGTGTGCGTCCGCTGTGCGATGACGAGTCCGATTCACCGCAGGCTATCACCCGCGATTACACCCTCGATATTCACGATGACCACGGCAAGGCGCCGCTGCTGTCGGTGTTTGGCGGCAAGCTCACCACCTATCGCAAGCTGGCAGAGCATGCGATGGAAAAACTGGCCCCGTTCTATCAGGGTATCGGTCCGGCATGGACCAAAGGCGCGGTGCTGCCGGGCGGTGATATCGGTGGCAACCGCGATGACTACGCGGCGAAATTGCGCCGTCGCTATCCGTTTATCAGCGAATCCATGGCCCGCCACTTTGCCCGCACCTACGGCAGCAACAGTGAGCTTATCCTGAGTGACGCGAAGGATCTCAGCGATCTGGGCGAACATTTTGGTCACGAGTTCTACGAGGCGGAGTTACGTTATTTAGCCGACCACGAATGGGTACGCCGCGCGGACGATGCGCTGTGGCGTCGAACTAAAGAGGGGATGTGGCTGAATGCGGAGCAGCAGTCCCGCGTAGCGCTGTGGCTGGCTGAGCGTACGGGAAAGCGTGAGCTATCGTTGGCGTCTTGAGAGTAATGCCCGGTGGCGCTAACGCTTACCGGGCCTACAAAAGACACAGAATCGTAGGCCGGGTAAGGCGAAGCCGCCACCCGGCATTTTTTTACAACTTCACCGGATCAATATGCCAGATGGTATCGGCATACTCTTTGATGGTGCGATCGGAGGAGAAGTAGCCCATGTTGGCGATGTTATGCATCGCTTTGGTGGTCCACTCTTCCGGCTTGCGGTACAGCTCGTCGACCCTGTCCTGGCAGTCCACATAGCTGCGGTAGTCTGCCAGCACCTGGTAGTGGTCCCCGAAGTTAATCAGCGAATCCACCAGGTCGCGATAGCGGCCAGGCTCGTCCGGGTTGAAGACCCCGGTGCCGATCTGGGTCAGCACCTGACGCAGCTCTTCATCCTGCTCGTAATAATCACGCGGCGAGTAGCCCTTCGCACGCAGCGCCTCAACCTCTTCCGTAGTGTTGCCGAAGATGAAGATATTCTCTTCGCCCACGTGCTCCAGCATCTCGACATTCGCACCATCCAGCGTGCCGATGGTCAGCGCGCCGTTGAGGGCAAACTTCATGTTGCTGGTGCCGGAGGCTTCGGTGCCTGCGGTGGAGATCTGCTCCGAGAGATCGGCGGCCGGAATGATCAGCTGGGCCAGACTCACGCTGTAGTTCGGGATAAAGACGACCTTCAGCTTGTCACCAATCTGCGGATCGTTGTTGATCACCTTCGCCACGTCGTTGATCAGGTGAATGATGTGCTTCGCCATGTAATAGGCCGAGGCCGCTTTACCGGCGAAGATGTTCACACGCGGCACCCAGTCGGCATCAGGATCGGCCTTGATGCGGTTGTAGCGGGTGATCACGTGCAGCACGTTCATCAGCTGACGCTTGTACTCATGGATACGTTTGATCTGCACGTCGAACAGCGCTTTGGGGTTGGCCACTACGTTAAGATGCAGCGCCATCCACACCGCCAGCCGCTTTTTGTTCAGCAGCTTGGCATCACGCACCGCTTTATTCACCGTCGGGAAATCGGCGTGCTGTTTCAGCTCGCTCAGCTGGCTTAAGTCGGTACGCCAGTTGCGGCCGATGTTCTCGTCGAGCACGTCGGAGAGCGGCTGATTAGCCAGCGCCAGCCAGCGGCGCGGCGTCACCCCGTTAGTGACGTTGCAGAAACGCATCGGGAAGATTTTAGCGAAGTCGGCAAACAGCGACTGAACCATCAGGTTAGAGTGCAGCTCCGACACGCCGTTGACCTTGTGGCTGATCACCACCGCCAGCCACGCCATGCGCACCCGGCGGCCGTTGGACTCTTCAATGATGGAGGTGCGGCTCAGCAGACCGGTGTCGTGCGGATACTGCTCCTGCAGGGTTTTCAGGAAGAAATCGTTGATCTCAAAGATGATCTGCAGATGGCGCGGCAGAATTTTGCCGAGCATGTCCACCGGCCAGGTTTCCAGCGCTTCGCTCATCAGGGTGTGGTTGGTGTAGGAGAAGACCTGGCAGGTCACCTCGAACGCCTCTTCCCAGCTGAACTTATGTTCGTCGATCAGTACGCGCATCAGCTCCGGGATCGACAGCACCGGGTGGGTGTCGTTGAGGTGGATGGCGGTTTTTTCCGCCAGGTTGGCGTAGGTTTTGTGCAGCTGGTAGTGGCGGCTCAGGATGTCCTGGATGGTCGCGGAGACCAGGAAGTACTCCTGGCGCAGACGCAGCTCGCGCCCGGAATAGGTGGAGTCATCCGGGTACAGCACGCGGGAGACGTTCTCGGAGTGGTTTTTGTCTTCCACCGCCGCGAAATAGTCGCCCTGATTGAATTTACCGAGGTTAATCTCGCTACTGGCCTGGGCATTCCACAGACGCAGCGTGTTGGTGGCGTCGGTGTCGTAGCCGGGGATGATCTGGTCGTAGGCCACGGCCAGGATCTCTTCGGTTTCGACCCAGCGGATTTTTTTACCTTCCTGCTGGATACGCCCACCGAAGCGAACCTTATAGCGGGTGTTGTGACGCTTGAACTCCCACGGGTTGCCGTACTCCAGCCAGTAGTCAGGGGACTCTTTCTGCCGTCCGTCGACGATGTTCTGTTTGAACATGCCGTAATCGTAGCGAATACCGTAGCCGCGTCCCGGCAGGGCGAGGGTCGCCAGCGAGTCGAGGAAGCAGGCGGCCAGACGACCGAGACCGCCGTTGCCAAGGCCCGGGTCGTTCTCTTCGTCAATCAGCTCTTCTAAATCCAGCCCCATCTCTTCCAGTGCGGTCTTGACGTCGTCATAGATACCCAGCGACAACAGCGCATTGGAGAGGGTGCGGCCAATCAAAAACTCCATCGACAGATAGTAAACCTGACGGGTCTCCTGTGAGAGCTGGGCGCGGTTAGAGCGCAGCCAGCGTTCAACCAGCCGGTCACGCACGGCAAACAGGGTGGCGTTGAGCCATTCGTGTTTGTTGGCAATCACCGGATCTTTGCCGATGGTGAACATCAGCTTGTAAGCAATTGAGTGCTTTAATGCCTCTATGCTTACCGTGGGAGACGCATAGGAAAAAGGTGCATTCATATCTCTGATTCCAGCATTGTTACATCAAGCGTTGATAAAGATCGCGGTAGGACTGCGCCGCAACTTGCCAGCTAAAATCCATGGCCATCGCCTGGCGCTGAACAAAACGCCACAAGGAAGGACGAGACCACAACACGAAGGCACGACGAATCGCGCGTAACAGCGACCAGGCATTGCTGTCCTCAAAGACAAATCCGCTGGCGATGCCGTCTGCCAGGTTCTCCAGCGAGGTGTCGGATACGGTATCCGCCAGCCCGCCGGTACGCCGCACCAGCGGCAGCGTGCCGTACTTCAGGCCATACAGCTGGGTTAAGCCGCAGGGCTCAAAACGACTCGGCACCAGGATAACGTCGGCACCCGCCATGATGCGGTGCGAAAACGCTTCGTGGTAGCCAATCTGGACGCCAACCTGACCCGGATGTTCGGCGGCCGCCGCGAGGAAGCCCTCCTGCAAAACCGGATCGCCCGCGCCCAGCAGCGCCAGCTGTCCGCCCTGCTCCAGCAGGCCCGGCAGCGCCTCGAGCACCAGATCGAGCCCTTTCTGGCTGGTCAGACGGCTCACCACCGCAAACAGCGGCACCTTGTCGTTAACCTTCAGCCCCATGGCGACTTGCAGTTGACGTTTGTTCTCGGCCTTATCTTCCACCGAATCGCGGTTGTAGCGCGCGGTAAGCAGCAGATCCGACTCCGGACTCCAGATCTTTTCATCCACGCCGTTGAGGATGCCCGACAGACGCCCTTCGCGCTGGCGTTGCGCGAGCAGCCCCTCCATGCCGTAGCCAAACTGCGGCTCGGTGATCTCCCGCGCGTAGGTCGGACTCACGGCGGTGATGTGATCGGCGTAGTACAGCCCGGCCTTGAGGAATGAAATCTGCCCGTTAAACTCCAGCCCATGGATATTAAAGAACGACCATGGCAGATCGATGTCATCCATATGTTTGGCTAAATACAGCCCCTGATAGGCCAGATTATGCACGGTAAAGACCGACTTCGCCGGATGGCCACGCGCCGCCAGATACGCCGGTGCCAGCCCGGCGTGCCAGTCGTGGGCATGCACGACGTCCGGGCGCCAGAACGGATCCAGCCCGGAGGCCATCTCCGCCCCGACCCAGCCGAGCAGCGCGAAACGCAGCACGTTATCGGTATAGGCAAATAAGTTGGTGTCGTGGTACGGGCTCCCTGGGCGGTCATACAGGTGCGGGGCATCAATCAGATAGATGCCCACGCCGTTGTAATGACCAAACAGTAATGTGATGCGCCCGGCAAAGGTATCGCGGCGGCTGACAATCTGGGCGTCAGGGATGCCGCGACGAATATCGGGAAAAGCGGGTAACAGCACGCGAGTATCGACCCCACCGGCAATTTGCGCCGCCGGTAGCGCCCCAATCACATCCGCCAACCCGCCGGTTTTCAGCAGCGGGAACATCTCAGAACAAACGTGTAAAACCTGCATCATCGCTCCTGTTTGATCTGCAGTTTACGCAGCATTTCACGCGTAACCAGCACGATGCCTTCTTCTGAGCGGTAGAAACGGCGCGCGTCCTCTTCCGCGTTTTCTCCAATTACCATGCCTTCCGGAATGACGCAGGCACGGTCGATAACGCAACGACGCAGGCGGCACGAGCGGCCAACCCAGACGTCGGGTAACAATACTGACGAATCAATGTTGCAGAAGGAGTTCACCCGCACGCGCGGGAACAGCACCGACTGCACCACCACCGAGCCCGAGATAATGCACCCGCCGGAGACCAGCGAGTTCAGCGTCATGCCGTGGCTGCCCGAGCGGTCCTGGACAAATTTCGCCGGCGGCAGGGACTCCATGTGGGTACGGATCGGCCAGTTGTGGTCGTACATATCCAGTTCCGGGGTCACCGAGGCCAGATCGAGGTTAGCCTTCCAGTACGCCTCCAGGGTGCCGACGTCGCGCCAGTACGGTTCAGAATTAGGATCGGACTGCACGCAGGAGAGTGGGAACGGATGTGCATAGGCCATGCCAGATTTGGTGATTTTCGGGATGATATCTTTGCCGAAGTCGTGGCTGGATTTCTCATCCTTGTCGTCTTCTTCCAGCAGCTGATAAAGGTAATCTGCATCAAAGACATAGATCCCCATACTGGCCAGCGCTTTGGTGTCGTCCCCCGGCATTGATGGCGGGTTCGCCGGTTTTTCAACGAAATCGATCACTTTGTCGTTTTCATCTACCGCCATCACGCCAAAGGCCGTCGCCTCGGCAACGGGCACCGGCATACAGGCCACGGTGCAGCGTGCCCCTTTTTCGACATGGTCGATGAGCATGCGCGAGTAGTCCTGCTTGTAGATGTGGTCACCGGCGAGGATCACCACGTACTCGGCGTCGTAGCGACGAATAATGTCGAGGTTTTGCGTCACCGCATCGGCGGTACCGCGATACCAGTTTTCGCCATGCACGCGCTGTTGGGCAGGTAACAGGTCGACAAACTCGTTCATCTCCTCACTGAAGAACGACCAGCCGCGCTGAATATGCTGCACCAGGGTGTGTGACTGGTACTGGGTGATCACGCCAATACGGCGAATGCCTGAATTCAGGCAGTTTGACAGGGCAAAATCGATAATACGGAATTTCCCACCGAAGTGGACGGCGGGCTTGGCGCGCTTAATCGTTAAATCTTTTAATCGGGTACCGCGGCCACCAGCAAGAATCAGGGCAACAGACTTCAATGGCAGCTGACGCGCCAACATTAGAGGGTCGTTCTTATCTAACCTAACCATGATCAACTCCTTTTATTATCATCTCTGGAATACACATACACCGTGCGCAGGCCCATGCCAGGCAGTCATAACGACCGGATTATCCTCTCCGGCAAATGGGGGGATGGCCCGCCACTCCCCTTCGGGTAAAACAATTTCTGCGACCTCATCTGTGGCGTTAAGCGTGATAAGCCAGCTATCCGAAAGCAGGATTTGCAGGCACGGCACGCCGCTTTGCCACTCACGCGCTTCCAACGGTTGCGCCTCTTTATTCAGCCAGCAAACATTGCCGTCGCCCTCTTCCCACCACTGGTTCAGGGTGAGCGCCGGGATCTGCTGACGCAGATGGATTAGCGCAGCGGTAAAGTCGGCTAATCCACTGTTGGCCTGTTGCCAGTCCAGCCAGGTTAACGGGTTATCCTGGCAATACGCATTGTTGTTACCGTGCTGGCTGTGGCCATGTTCATCGCCTGCCAGCAACATCGGCGTTCCTTGCGACAAAAGCAGCGTGGAGAGCAGCGCGTGCACGCTGGCGCGGCGCCGCTCAATCACATTCAGATTGCCACTTAATCCTTCGATACCATGGTTAAAACTATGGTTATTGAAGGTGCCGTCACGATTTTCTTCGCCATTGGCTTCATTGTGTTTCTGATTGAAACAAACGCAGTCACGCAGGGTGAACCCATCGTGCGCGGTAACCAGGTTTATCGACGCGGAGGGCAGTCGCCCGTTGCGCTTGAACAGATCGCTGGAAGCGGCAAAACGCCCGGCAAACTGACCGAGTGACAGATCGCGCGCCAGCCAGAAGCGGCGCGCGGTATCACGATAGTGGTCGTTCCACTCGGCAAACGGCGGCGGGAAATTCCCCACCTGGTAGCCGCCAGGGCCGATATCCCACGGCTCCGCAATCAGCTTCACGCCCGACAGCAGCGGGCAGTTCTTAATCGCCTCAAACAGCGGTGCCTGCGGGCTGTATTCCGGCGTGCGTCCAATCACTGACGCCAGATCAAAACGAAAGCCGTCGATATGGAAGGTTTCCACCCAGTACTTCAGGCATTCATACGCGTACTGCACCACCGCCGGATGGCTGAGATTGAGGGTGTTACCGCAGCCGGTCCAGTTGTGGTAATCGCCATCCTCTCTTAACCAATAATAGCTAGGGTTATCAATTCCGCGCAGGGAGAACGTCGGGCCTTCCAGATCCAGCTCGGCACTGTGGTTGAGGACGATATCCAGAATGACCTCAATACCCGCTTCGTGTAGCGCCTTCACCGCATCACGAAACTCATCCCGGGCCCGCTCAGGATGCGAGGCATAGCGCGGGTCGAGGGCAAACATCGCCATCGGGTTGTAGCCCCAGTAGTTACTGAGACCCAGACGCTGCAGGCGTGGCTCGGAGGCAAAATGGGCTACCGGTAATAATTCCAGGGCGGTGATCCCGAGATGCTTAAAATAAGCAATCATCACCGGGTGACCGAGCGCCCGGTAGGTGCCGCGGATCGCCTCCGGAATGCCAGGGTGCAGATACGTCAGCCCTTTCACGTGGGCTTCATAGATAACCGTCTTGCCCCAGGGCGTATTGGGAGCAGCGTCCTCTTCCCAGTCGTAACGATCGTCGCTGACCACCACGCTGCGGGGCGCCACCGCGGCATTGTCCCGGTGATCGGCGGTCACTTTGCCACTGTGCAGCAGAACATCGTCCTTCAGCGTCCCTTCAACCTGATACGCACAGGGATCGAGCAGCAGCTTGGCGGGGTTAAAGAACAGTCCTTTGGACGGTTCCCAGGGACCATGCACCCGAAAACCATAATGGGTGCCGGGCCGGGCATGCTCGAGGTAGCCATGCCAGATATCGCCAGTGCGGCCCACCAGATCGTAACGGTGTTCAATGCCCTTATCGTCAAACACGCAGAGTTCAACCCGATCCGCATGGGCGGAAAAGAGGGTGAAGTTCACCCCTTTGCCATCGTAGCGTGCGCCGAGCGGCGCCGGGTTACCTGCAGCGAGCTGCGTCATTCCCCCTCCCGCACCAGCCAGATCGTGGACAGCGGCGGCAGGGTAAGGCTCAGGGACTGTGGTCGACCATGACTCTCCTGCTCATCGCTCTGCACCAGTCCGCCATTGCCCGCGTTGCTGCCGTGGTAATGCATGGAGTCGGTGTTCAGCACTTCACGCCATTTGCCCGGCTGATTGATGCCGAAACGGTAGTGATGACGCGTCACCGGAGTGAAGTTACTGGCGACAATAATTTCGTTACCCACCTTGTCACGACGGACAAAGATCAGCACCGAGCGTTCGTTGTCATCCACCACCAGCCACTCGAAGCCGTAATCGTCAAAGTCCAGCTCGTGCAGGGCCTTGTGGTGACGGTAGGTATGGTTGAGGTCGCGCACCAGGCGCTGAACGCCGTGGTGCCAGTTGTCGCCCCCTTCCAGCAGGTTCCAGTCGAGGCTGGTATCGTGGTTCCACTCCCGGCCCTGGGCGAACTCGTTGCCCATAAACAGCAGTTTTTTGCCCGGGAAGGCGAACATCCAGCCGTAGTAGGCGCGCAGGTTGGCAAACTTCTGCCAGGCGTCGCCCGGCATGCGGTCGAGAATGGATTTCTTGCCGTGGACCACTTCGTCGTGGGAGAGCGGCAGGACAAAGTTTTCGGTGCCGTTATAGAGCATGCCGAAGGTCAGTTTGTTGTGGTGATACTGGCGATGCACCGGATCCAGCTTCATGTAATCCAGGGTATCGTGCATCCAGCCGAGGTTCCATTTGAACCAGAAGCCGAGGCCGCCCATGGATGGCGGACGGGAGACGCCCGGGAAGTCCGTGGACTCTTCCGCCATCGTCACCGCGCCCGGCGTCTGCTCGCCGAGAATACGGTTGGTGTTACGCAGGAACTCAATGGCTTCCAGGTTTTCCCGGCCACCGAATTCGTTCGGGATCCACTCACCCTCTTTGCGGCTGTAGTCGCGGTAGATCATCGAGGCGACGGCATCCACGCGCAGGGCATCAATGCCGAAACGCTCGATCCAGTAGAGGGCGTTGCCCACCAGATAGTTGGTCACTTCCCGGCGGCCGTAGTTGTAGATCAGGGTGTTCCAGTCCTGATGATAGCCTTCGCGCGGATCGCTGTGCTCATACAGGTTGGTGCCATCGAATTCCGCCAGACCAAAGTCATCGGACGGGAAGTGGCCCGGCACCCAGTCGAGGATCACGTTCAGCCCGGCGGCGTGTGCGGCGTTGATAAAGTAGCGGAAGTCATCCCGGGTGCCGAAACGGCGGGTGGGGGCATACATGCCGGTCGGCTGATAGCCCCAGCTGCCGTCAAACGGGTGTTCGTTAATCGGCAGCAGCTCCAGATGGGTAAAGCCCATCCATTTCACATACGGGATCAGCTGGTCGGCCAGCTCCCGGTAGCTGAGCCAGAAGTTGTTATCGGTATGACGACGCCAGGAGCCAAGATGGACTTCGTAAATGGAGATCGGCATATCGAACTGGTTGGCGCGGATGCGCTCTTCGCTCTGGGCGACTTTCTCCGGCAGGCCGCAAATGAGCGATGCGGTTTCCGGGCGCATTTGCGCTTCGAAGGCATAGGGGTCGGCTTTGATACGTAGCTTGCCGTGGGCATCGATCAGCTCGTATTTATACAGCTGGCCGTTTTGCGCACCGGGGATAAACAGCTCCCAGATGCCGGTCTCGCGTCGCAGGCGCATCGGGTGGCGACGGCCATCCCAGTAGTTGAACTGCCCCACCACCGACACGCGTCGGGCATTCGGTGCCCAGACGGTAAAGCGGGTGCCGGTCACGCCGTCCATGGTGTCGGCGTGAGCGCCGAGCGTCTCGTAGGGACGCAGGTGCGTACCTTCAGACAGCAGCCAGGCATCCATCTCCTGCAGCAGCGGACCGAAGCGATAGGGATCGTCGATCAGGTTCTGCTGACCATGCCAGATGACGGCGAGCTGATAACGGAAGAAGTTTTTACGGCGGGCCATCACGCCAGCGAAGAAGCCGCGTGAATCGATACATTCAAGTTTACCGACCTTGCGCCCGGTTTTGGGCTCGATGACCCACACTTCCGTCGCGTCAGGAAGCAGTGCCCGGACTTCCAGTCCAGCTTCAGTGCGGTGCATGCCAAGTACAGAAAAAGGATCCGCAAAGTGACCCGCAATAAGCGCATTAATCACGTCTCTATCAATACGAACGGACATGGTATTCATCCTGTTTTTTTAGTTGCCGCCCCTTTCGCGCACCGGGTACGACCTTAATGTGACCTGGACGGAACAGCACCTTGTGCATCCTCTCTGTTCCATCCAACCTCCAGGCGGAATATGTGACATCCCGCATAAAGCATAGCCAACGCTTTATATGACTCCCGAAAAATAATGAATCATTTGCGTTTTCGTCCTTTAGTACGCAAAAAAAGGGGTGATAAATCACCCCTAAGTATTAAGTATTTATTACGCCAGCTGGCGTAGCATCCTGCGCAGCGGCTCTGCGGCACCCCACAGAAGCTGATCGCCGACGGTAAAGGCGGAAAGGTACTCCGGGCCCATATTTAGTTTACGCAGGCGTCCTACAGGGGTAGATAATGTGCCGGTGACCGCAGCCGGGGTCAGCTCGCGCATGGTGATGTCGCGATCGTTAGGGATGACTTTCGCCCACTGATTGTGAGAGGCGAGCAGCTCTTCCACTGTCGGAATAGACACATCTTTTTTCAGTTTAATGGTGAATGCCTGGCTGTGGCAGCGCAGCGCGCCGATGCGCACGCACAGGCCGTCAACCGGGATTGCGGAAGCGGTGCGCAGGATTTTGTTGGTCTCGGCCTGGCCTTTCCACTCTTCGCGGGTCTGGCCGTTGTCCAGCTGTTTGTCGATCCACGGGATCAGGCCACCGGCCAGCGGTACGCCGAAGTTATCTACCGGCAGCTCGCCGCTGCGGGTCAGCTGAGTCACTTTACGCTCGATATCCAGAATCGCGGATGCCGGGTTTGCCAGCTCTTGTGCAACGCTGTGGTGCAGCTGGCCCATCTGGGTCAGCAGCTCGCGCATATGGCGCGCGCCGCCGCCGGAGGCCGCCTGGTAGGTGGCCACAGAGACCCACTCCACCAGATCCTGGGCAAACAGACCGCCCAGCGACATCAGCATCAGGCTGACCGTACAGTTACCGCCGACGAAGGTTTTGACGCCTTTGTTCAGGCCGTCGGTGATAACGTCCTGGTTAACCGGATCCAGAATAATGATCGCGTCGTCTTTCATGCGCAGCGAAGAGGCCGCGTCAATCCAGTAGCCCTGCCAGCCGCTTTCACGAAGCTTTGGATAAATTTCGTTGGTATAATCGCCGCCCTGGCAGGTGACGATAATGTCCAGCGCCTTCAACGCTTCCAGATCGTAAGCATCCTGCAACGTGCCTGTGGTACCCCCAAAGGACGGTGCAGCCTGGCCGAGCTGGGAAGTGGAGAAGAAGACCGGGCGGATAGCGTCGAAATCGCGCTCTTCAACCATGCGTTGCATGAGTACAGAGCCGACCATACCGCGCCAGCCGATAAAACCAACGTTTTTCATAGCATTTTTTTCCTGCAGAGGGTGTGTGCTGTTTATGCAAGCCAGTATTGAACTGGGATATGCTTCACATTACAAAATGCTGCCAAAGTCGCAAGCGAAATTAATCGATGATTGCCCGGCTATCAGAAAAAGCGCTAATCATCGGGATAACCATACAAGTATCAGGGATAATCTACGATGAGTGAAATCATTTCCGCAGCTGTTTTATTGATCCTAATTATGGATCCACTCGGAAACCTGCCTATTTTCATGTCGGTGCTGAAGCACACCGAGCCAAAGCGCCGTCGGGCCATCATGATCCGCGAGCTGCTCATCGCCCTGCTGGTGATGTTTATCTTCCTTTTCGCTGGCGAAAAAATCCTCGCGTTCCTGAATTTACGCGCTGAAACGGTCTCCATTTCCGGCGGGATTATTTTGTTCCTGATTGCCATCAAAATGATTTTCCCGAGCAGCGAAGGCAGCAGCAGCGGCCTGCCTGCCGGTGAAGAGCCCTTTATTGTGCCGCTGGCGATCCCACTGGTCGCCGGGCCGACGATTCTGGCAACGCTGATGCTGCTGTCGCATCAGTACCCGAATCAGATGAGCCATCTGGTGATTGCCCTGCTGATTGCCTGGGGCGGGACCTTTATCATCCTGCTGCAGTCGTCGCTGTTTTTACGCCTGCTGGGCGAGAAAGGGGTCAATGCGCTGGAGCGGCTGATGGGATTGATTCTGGTGATGATGGCGACGCAGATGTTCCTGGACGGGATTCGGGCGTGGATGAAGGGGTAATGTATAAAAATTGCATTGCGGCTGGGCTTTACCTGCTCTAATTTTCTTGGTTCATCATGTCTGTCACAATACATAACTTATTGAATTAAAGGCTTTTCCTATAAAGGTCCTTAGGGAACAGTATTGTTATGATTCTGATTACGAACATCGAAAATCACGGGAAACCTGGGCCAGCTCGCGCATTAATTTATAGTCTCGACCATCGGCATGCGCATAAGGGTGAAACAAGGCAATAAGACTGTAACTGGTCTCATCCAGTAAATGTTGCGTGTAAACCAAACAGCTGTTACTGGTTCGACTCCACTGCAGAGTCGCAGCATTAGCTAAAACTGGTGGTTTGCCCTTAGGTACAGTCGGAGCGGGAAACTTATTATTACCTACCGCAAGGTGAAGATGCCAAAGTTTGGCGTCCTGAATATCTTCTGGACGATCGTAAAGGGTATCACGACCGAAGTAGTGAGGAAGAGTTTGCGTTTCTTTGTAGAGTTTAAAATCGTCAAGAAGTGTTTGTTCCAGGGCCGGAAATCTCAGGAAAACAGGCTGAAAGAATTTCTCATAAGTCTGAACGTTATACTCTACTGAAACTTGCAAGCTGCACCTCAGTGGAAAATGATAGATGTGCCATGATCAACCAGTGCAGCAAGACCTTCCATATCGATTTTACTTTCGAAGATCGAAGGTAATTTAATCATCTGGTTCATTAGATGACTCAAATTAGATGCCGCCTCACGAGTCTGTGCAATACTCAGAAGAACAGGTTTCACCTCTTCTTTTTGTTCAGCATTAAGGGAACGGTAAAATTCTTTATAAGTCGCTTCTAATGTGCGCACTTGGTTTTCACATAATTGTATTTGACGCGGCTGCAATATCCCCAAAACAGCATAAGCAGCATGTTCATCAGCCGTAGACAGATTCCAATAAGCTTGCTCAAGATACTCACGCAAGCCATTCATCACCGCCATAGCTTCACTAACAGATGCTACGGTATCACTGTTGGTAATTTCTGACTTAATCATGGTGTGGCTCGGGTGCGACAAATCATGGGAAACATACACACTCGGCTGCTGCATCAGCAGGCCGATAGCGGCTGCGATCCGAACAGAGTTAAGTGCTTTCATTTTGAACTTCCCGTTAGATACTTCTTTTTTCATAGCGACATTGTAGTTCAATTTTTTATCGAGTAATACACCAAAATTTTAATAGCGGAAAAAGGTTAAAAGTTGTCGCTATCTACTAACAGCTCATGTCCAAAACTTACAGTATATATAAATATTTATATTTATTAATAGCTTACACAATTATCGCCCGGTGGAAAATTCACCGCCGGGCAATCATCACACTCAGCTCAGCAGCGTAAACGCAATCATCCCGACAATCGCCCCGGTGGTACCGAGGATGGTTTCCATCATCGTCCAGGTCTTCAGGGTTTGCGCTTCTGTCGCCCCGGTGAATTTACCGAACAGCCAGAAGCCCGCATCGTTAACGTGCGACACCACAATCGAGCCACCCGCGATACAGATAGACAGGGCTGCCATCTGCGCACCGGAGTAGTTCAGCTGTTCAATCACCGGCATCACCAGCCCGACGGCGGTTAAGCAGGCCACGGTCGCAGAGCCCTGAATGATACGCACCGCCGCAGCCAGCACGAAGCAGGTCACCGCAATCGGCAGGCCCATCCCGGTCAGGGCGCTGCCCAGTGCCGGGCCGACGCCGGAATCTACCAGCACCTGCTTGAACACCCCGCCTGCACCGATCACCAGCAGAATAATCCCTGCCGGTTGCAGCGCCGCGCCGCAGATCTCCATCACCCGGTCTTTCGCCATGCCCTGACGCATCGCCAGGCCATAAATGGCAACCAGACAGGCGACCAGGATCGCGGTGAACGGATGGCCGATAAACTCAAACCACTCATAAGCGCTTGAACCGACCGGCACAAAGCGCGCGGCGATAGTTTTCAGGCCAACCAGCACCAGCGGCAGCAGGATCAGCGACAGGCTGAAGCCGAACGACGGCATTTTGCCCTCGCCCAGATGCGGCTCGGTGACGTCGTCCGGAATGTGCAGTTCAACGTAACGGCTGATGAAGTTGCCCCACAGCGGACCGGCGATAATCATTCCCGGGATCGCGGCGCACAGGCCAATCAGGATCATCCAGCCGAAGTCAGCGTGCATCTGCGAGGCCAGCAGCATCGGCGCAGGCCCCGGCAGCAGAAATGCCGCCGCCGCTGCCACACCGGCAAACAGAGGAATAACCAGCTTTACCAGGTTGGTGCCGGTATGGCGCGCCATGGAGAAGGCCACGCTAATCAGCAGCACGACGGCCACCTCAAAGAACAGCGGCAGCGCGCAGATCAGACCGGCCAGACCAATTGCGTAGTGCGCCCGGCTGTGGCCGAACGATTTCAGCATTTTGACGGCGATCTGATCGACCGCGCCGGTTTCATGCAGGATTTTGCCAAACATCGCGCCAAGCGCGACCACAATCGCCAGGAAGCCTAACGTGCCCCCCATCCCTTTTTCCATGGTCGCGGCGATTTTGTCGAGCGGCATTCCGGAAAAGAGACCTGCACCAATGGATACCACCATCAAAGCGACGAAGGCGTGCATACGGGCCTTCATCACCAAAAACAGCAGCAACAGCACGGAGCCGACTGCTGTTAAAACAAGCGTTAACGTACTCAAAACTTACTGCCTTTTGTTAATGACCTCAATGGTGCTGGCAACAACACCGTCCAGCGGCTGATCGATATCCACGACCAGTACATCGCTTTCGTCCGCACCCGGTTCCTGCAGAGTTTCAAACTGCGTAACCAGCATCTGGGTTTTGAAGAAGTGCCCTTTACGCGCTTTCAGACGGGTTTCGATCACGTCGAAATCGCCCTTCAGGTAGATAAAGGAGAGATTAGCGTTACCTTCGCGGAGCTGGTCGCGGTAGGTCTTTTTCAGCGCGGAGCAGACGATCAGCGACACTTTGTTGGTGCGCTGCATGGCAAAAGCGGCATCGTTCAGCGCCTGCAGCCACGGCTTACGATCGTCGTCGTTCAGCGGCTCGCCAGAGGCCATTTTGGTGATGTTGCTGCGCGGATGGAGAAAGTCACCATCAAGAAACGCGGCATGAATTTGATGCGCCACTTCGCTGGCAACGGCGGATTTACCGCTACCGGAAACGCCCATCAGGACATAAACGTGGTGATCTGGATTTGTGGTGCTCAAAGTATGTCCCTCAGTCGATTGTTACGGGTAACAGTTATCGGTAACATTGTCCTGCCGGGGCTGACGAGAAGCAATATCCAAACGTGTGCGAAGTGAATAAGTGTGAGCTAGTTCAAACTTGTCACGCTAAATAGATCCACCTGGTGACAGCGTGAAACCTAAATCTAACATTTTAGGCGTCACCGTTTCGCCACGAATGCGCGCCAGCAGGCGTTCCGCACCGATACGGCCCATGCGCTCACGCGGGGTCAGGACGCTCGCCAGACGCGGTTCCATGACCTGACCGATGTCGTGACCGTGGAAACCGGCAATCGCCATGTCACCCGGGATAGAAAGCCCCAGACGCTGGCATTCAAAGGCGGCGCCTACCGCGAGGTCATCGTTGGTACAGAAGATGCCATCAAGCTGCGGGTACTCGCGACGGGCCTGGCGCATCAGCTCAATGCCGGAGGTGTAGGAAGAGGACTGCTCGACCATCACGCTGTAGGGCGTTAAGCTGGCGTCGAGCATCGCCTGCTCGTATCCCTTCTGTTTGATGATAGTACGTTCATCCAGACGTGCGCCAAGATAGGCGACATGACGATGACCGCGGGCGATGATCGCTGCCGTCATCTGGCGGGCGGCTTCGAAGTTATCGAACCCGACGGCGATATCGAGGCAGGGCGACTGGCTGTCCATCAGCTCGACCACCGGAATGCCCGCCACTTCAATCATTTTGAGCGTGCGTGGGGTATGGGTGCGTTCAGTAAGGATCAGGCCATCAATGTTCCAGGAGAGCATCGACTCCAGACGCTCCTCTTCCAGTTCCGGTTTGTAGCCGTAGTGAGCGAGCATGGTCTGATAGCCAAAGGCGTCGGTGACGCTTTCGATGCCGCGGAGCACTTCCGCGAAGACCTGGTTGGTTAAGGAGGGAAGCAGGACGCCGACCGCGCGGCTGGTCGCATTGGAGAGAATATCGGGGGCGCGGTTGGGAATATAACCCAGTTCATCGAGAGCAGCGGCAATCTTGCCACGTAACGCCACGGAAACCTGTTCCGGATTACGTAAGAAACGGCTGACCGTCATTTTAGTCACACCGACGCGATCGGCTACATCCTGAAGTACGGGTCTTTTCTTTTTCATCGTCCTGAGAGAAACCGGTAGTGATAGATTCCCTCAGTTTATCACGGACAAAGACCAACCTTCCCCTGTGATAAGGGAAGGCTGGACATTTTATTCAGGATTTAGACCGGCGGCAGGTCGAACAGCAGAATTTCAGCGGCGCTGTCGGCATGCACGGAGATCGCCTGCTCGTCCCAGATAGCCAGACCATCGCTGGTGGTGGCTTTGGTGCCGTTAATGGTCACTTCGCCTTTTACCACCTGGATCCACACTTTGCGGTTCGCGGCGATCTGGTGCACAGACTGCTCGTCTTTCGCCAGCGCCCAGCGGTAGAGCTCCATGTCCTGATGCACTTTCAGCGAGCCGTCACGGGCATCCGGAGACAGAACCAGCTGTTTCCCCTGCTCGGCGTCAAAGCGACGCTGCTCGTAGCGCGGGGTGATGCCTTTGGCTTCCGGAATAATCCAGATCTGGTACAGACGCAGGCGGTCAGTTTTGCTTGGGTTGTACTCGGAGTGACGCACCCCGGTACCCGCACTCATAATCTGGAACTCGCCTGCCGGCACCTGCTCTTTGTTACCCATGCTGTCCTGGTGCTCCACTGCGCCGTCCAGAACGTAGGTCAGGATTTCCATGTCTTTGTGCGGGTGGGTACCAAAGCCCTGCCCGGCATCGATCACGTCGTCGTTAATGACGCGCAGTGCCGAGAACCCCATAAAGTTCGGGTCATAATAATCGGCAAACGAGAAGCTGTGCCATGAGTCCAGCCAACCATGATTTGCGTGACCGCGGTCGTTTGCTTTGCGTAAGAAGATCATTGTTTTTACCCTCAGTTCGTTTCGATGGAGTAAGTGTGGACGCAATCGACCTGGGATCATAGAGGGTGAAAATTGACTCCTCTGTTCAAAATATCTGAATAAGTACAGAGGAGTCGTTCAGGCTTATTTGGCAAGGGTTACCGTGGCAGGTGAAGCCTGCTCAAAGGCCCGTTCAAGGATTTCCAGGTTGGTCATCACTTCAATTTCCTTGACGTAATTAGGGGTACCTTTTGTGAGCGTCTCATAGAGCGCATCGTAGACCTGCCCGTAGTCGCCGGTGCCCGGTTTGATCTCCTCTTTCACCGTCACGCCCGCGTCGTTCACGTACTCCAGCACGCCCACGGACTCATCCGCCGCAAACCCCGGTTCACCCGGCATGATGTTGGCCTTCAGGCTGGTTTCCTGCTGGTCGATGCCGTACTTGATAAACGAGCCTTTGGTGCCATGAACGATGAATTTCGGGTAGTCGATCTTCACCAGATGGCTGGTTTTGACGATCGCTTTCAGGTCGCCGTAGAACAGCTGGGCTTCGAAGGTATCGTCCGGGTTGGCTTTATTGCGCAGGCTGCGGATGTCGTAGGCCACATGGTCCGGACGGCCGAACAGGCTGATAACCTGATCCATGGTGTGCACGCCGAGGCCATAGAAGGAGCCATCCTGCGGCAGGCCGGGTTTCGTCTCCGCCACCGGACGGTAGTAATCGAAGTGGCTTTCGAACTCGACGATCTCGCCCAGCTTGCCGCTCTCGATCGCCTGTTTCGCGGTCAGGAAGCAGGTGTCAAAGCGACGGTTCTGATACGGGCTTACGGTCAGCCCTTTGCTGCGGGCAAGTTCGAACAGCTCTTTTGCTTCGGCCATCGTCGGGGTGAAGGGTTTTTCCACCAGCACGTTTTTACCGGCTTCCAGAGCGCGTTTCGCGTACTCAAAATGGCTGTCGGCGTGGGTGCAGACGATCACCAGCCTGACCTCAGGGTCGTTCAGCACCTCGTCAAGATCGCTGGTGAAATGAATATGGGAGTACTGGGGGGACTGCTCTTCCGGTTTCGGGTGGCGGCGGAAGATATGCGCCACATGCCAGCTGGCTTTACGGGTGAGAACGTACGGAAGGTGATAGCGGGTGGTGCTTTTGCCAAATCCAATAAATGCGCAGTGTAGTGTCATAGTGGTTTTCCTGGCTTAGGTCTCTGCTTTCAACCATAGCGCAACCTGGCGGCGAAATATATTTCTATAACGAATCCTAAAATGGCGGTCGGAACCTTGATCCTGACCGGAATTACCAGGATAAGGGGACGGCCAAAACCCCATGCTCGCGAAAGGAGTCGCGCTCATTTTCTATGGACAGAAAATATCTCGCGTTAAATAGCGCCCTTCTCTTCTGGCTGCTCGCGCTGGTCGCCTGGTGCTTAGATGCCCGCTTCCTGACGTGGCTGTTCGCTGCAGTGTCCTTGCTGAGCTTTGGCATCTCCCTTCTACTTAATCAGGTCAAGATCATGTTTAAAAAGAGTAAAACCCCCGAGGCTGGCAAGCCAGAAATCATCCTTCCTCCGGTGCCCGTCATTGAAAAAGAGCCTACCGCCACGGAGAAACACGGCACCACCGTTATTGCCAGCGATGTCCGCTTTGAAGGCAACGTCGTTTCCGGCGGTCACGTCTACGTTCACGGGACGCTTATCGGCAATATCGACTCTAAAGAGAGCCTGATAAAAATCATGCGTGGGGGTCAGGTGGAGGGGAATATCACCTGCCGGGAGCTGATCGTTGATGGCAAAGTGATGGGCCAGTGCAGCAGCGATGTCATTGAGATCTGCGAGAACGGTCAGGTCACGGGAACCCTTGCCTACCGCACTCTGGCGGTTAAAAAAGGCGGCCTGTTTTCCGGCCAGGCGGAGGTGCTACCGGCTGTCGCGGAAAAGACCAACGTGGTGGGCCTGATGAAAGAGAGCACCCCCGACCCGCTCGATCTCGTGCCGCTGCAAAAGCTTTAGGGCAAAAAAAAGCCAGCGATAAGCTGGCTAAAATAATACTGGAAGCAATGTGAGCAATGTCGTGCTTTCAGGTTTCCGTAGAGGTCTTCCTGAATGCAGGACAATAATAATCATTCTCATTCGCACTTGTCCACTCATTTTTTGCAAAAAATGCTTGTTGACTCACATTTCAATCTCATGGATGTTGAAAGGGAACCTAACTAACTGAGGAAGAAGGAATGAGTGAGATAGTGATACGCCACGTTGAAGCCGCCGATGCCGAAGCTTTACGCCTGATTAACGCCCATCCAGGGGTGTATCACGATACTCTACAACTTCCTCACCCTTCGATGGACATGTGGAAGGAACGTGTCGCGCAGAAACCCGGCAGACGCCAGCTGGTGGCCTGCATGGACGGACAGGTTATCGGTCATCTGGTGCTGGACGTGATGGAAAATCCACGCCGCAGCCATGTGGCGACCTTCGGGATCGGTGTTTCAGCCGAGGTGCAGGGCCGGGGTGCGGGCAGCGCGTTAATGCGCGAGATGATCAACCTGTGCGACAACTGGTTGCGTATCGAGCGCATCGAGCTGACGGTGTTTGTCGACAATGCCTCCGCCATTGCCCTGTATCGTAAATATGGCTTTGTGGTGGAAGGCACCGGGAAGAAGTTCGCCCTGCGTAACGGCGAGTTTGTGGATGCGCACTTTATGGCGCGGGTGAAGTAATTTCGTGCGGGCTGATGCCCTCACCCCAACCCTCTCCCACGGGGAGAGGGAGCAAACATTAAAAACGGCAACCGGGGGTTGCCGTTTTGCATTTACCACGTAGGCCGGGCAAACGCAGTGCCGCCCGGCGCAAACTCAATATCCCGCCGTCAAATCCCCCGGCGTACGTGGATCCGATGCGCCATACAGCGCGCCATCCGGCCCGACCATAATGCTCTGGGTGCTGCCCATCGCCTCTTTCACCGCCACCTTTTGTCCGCGCTGCTCCAGCAGCTTCAGCGTATCCGGGCTAAAGCCCTTCTCCACCCGCAGCTCATCCGGCAGCCACTGGTGATGGAAGCGCGGCGCGTTGGTGGCCTCTGCCACGTTCATCCCGTAATCGATGCTGTTGACCACCATTTGCAGCACGGTGGTGATAATGCGGCTGCCGCCGGGGCTACCGGTCACCAGCCAGGTTTTACCGTCTTTCACCACGATGGTCGGTGACATCGACGACAGCGGACGCTTCTTCGGCCCCACGGCGTTGGCGTCCCCGCCCACCAGCCCGTAGACGTTCGGCACGCCCGGCTTGGCGGAGAAATCATCCATCTCATTGTTGAGCAGAATGCCGCTGTTGCCCGCCACGATCCCGGTGCCAAATACGGTATTCAGCGTGTAGGTCACCGCCACCGCGTTACCGTCTTTATCCACCACCGAGAAGTGGGTGGTCTGGTTGCTTTCATAGGGTTCCAGCTTGCCAGGGCGGATCTCGCTTGAGGGTTTGGCTTTGTTGATATCGATCCGATCGGCCAGGGTTTTGGCATAGGCTTTATTGGTCAGCGCCTGCCACGGCACCTTGACGAAGTCCGGGTCACCCAGATACTCCGAGCGATCGGCGTAGGCATATTTTTCCGCCTCGGCCATCACCTGCATCGTATCGGCACTGCCGAAACCAAATTTATGCATATCGAAGTTTTCGAGGATGTTGAGGATCTGCACGATGTGGATCCCGCCCGAGGACGGCGGCGGCATGGAGTAGACCTGATACCCGCGATAGTCCCCGCTAATCGGCGTGCGCTCCACGGCTTTATACTCCGCGAGGTCGGCTTTGGTGATCAGCCCGCCGTTCTTGCTCATCTCTTCGGCAATCTGGTCGGCAATCACCCCTTTATAGAAGGCGTCCGGGCCGTTTTCGGCAATCATCTCCAGACTTTTGGCGAGGTTGGTCTGCACTAGCTTGTCGCCCTTTTTCAGTGGTTCGCCCTCCTTCCAGAAGATCGCTTTGCTGTTCTCATGGTTGGGGAGCACTTCGCTGCCGTAGGTTTTCAGATCGTCGGCCAGGGCGTCGTTGACCTCAAAGCCGTCGCGCGCCAGCTTGATCGCCGGCTGCACCACTTTGTTCAGCGGCAGGGTGCCGTACTTATCCAGCGCCAGCGAGAAGCCCGCTACCGTACCCGGCGTGCCGGTCGCCAGATGGGAGGTGAGGGATTTTTTACTGTCGGCGTTGCCCTGGTCGTCGAGGAACATGTCGCGCGTGGCCTGGGAGGGTGCCATTTCACGGAAGTCGATCGCCGTGGTCACGCCATCTTTGGTACGCAGCATCATAAAACCGCCGCCGCCGAGGTTACCCGCCTGCGGGTGCGTTACCGCCAGCGCATAGCCGACCGCCACCGCCGCATCCACCGCATTACCGCCCTGCTTGAGGATATCCACCCCGACCTGGGTGGCGAGGGCATCCACCGAAGAGACCATCCCCTTCTGCGCCCGCACGGGATGGAACACATCTTCTTCCACGCCGTAGGAGACCGGGGGCGCGGCAGGCGGATTCGCTGCCACGCAAAACGTACCGCCTGCCGTCAGGGCAGCAATCGCTACCCAGCGTAAAAACGTTGGTTTCATCATTGTTATTCTCCAGGTACAGGGACTCATGCTCCCGCTTAAGCCTGGTTCATAACTCTTAAAAAATCATCGTAGTGCAGGATCCGAGGTAAACTTAAAGGAGGCCTCAGAAGGAGGGAGTAACAATGAAACGACTGATTCTTGTTGCGGCGTTACTGCCGTTTGCCGTGCTCGCGCAGCCCATCAATACCCTGAACAACCCCAACCAGCCGGGCTATGAAAACCCCAGCCAGCAGCGGATGCAAAATCAGATGATGATCCAGCAGCAGCAGCAGACAGGGATGCTCAATCAGCAGCTGCAGACGCAGACCCGCGTTCAGCAGCAGCATCTGCAAACGCAGATGAACAACGATACTCTGCGGGTTCAGCAGAGCCAGCCGGGGGTGCAGGTTCTGCCTAACACCAGCGGCGGAATGCTGAGCGGCGTAGAGTCGTCTGGCGGCGTGCAGCAGCAACATATGCTGCCGCAGCAGCAGAACGGCTCTATGCTGAATAACCCTTAGGGCTGAAAGTCCGGACCGATCAGGGCAATCGCATCGGTACAGATGCAATCCACGCCCCAGCGCAGCAGCTCTGCTGCCCGCTGGGGCTGGTTCACGGTATAGACCAGGATATGCAAACCGGCGGCCTTAATCGCTTTCACCCGCGCCTCATCCAGCAGGCGATGGTTGAGGTGAATCGACACGCAGCCCAGCCGGGTGGTCAGCTCGCGCCAGTCTTCTCGCCACTCATCCAGCAGTAAACCGCGCGGCAGCTCGGGTGCCGCCGCCTGCGCCGCTTCCAGCGCGTCGATCTCAAACGACGACAGCAGCGGAGCGGTCATCCCTTCCCACAGCTCACGCGCGGCCAGCGCAATCACCTTGCCGGTGAGCGGCCCGGTACCGGTGGTCGGTTTGATTTCGATATTGGCCATCATACCGTGCTGACGACAGCGGTCGGCCACCTCGGCCAGCAGCGGCAGCGGCTCGCCTTTGAACTCGCCGCTGAACCAGCTTCCGGCATCGACCTTCAGCAGATCGCGCCACGGCAGGTCGCCCGCCACGCCCCAGCCGTTGCTGGTGCGCTCGAGGTTGTCATCGTGCAGCAGGAAGATCTCCCCATCTTTCGACAGCTTAGCGTCGAATTCGATCATGGTGTGGCCGTAGCGCGCACCGACGTCAATCGCCGCCAGGGTGTTCTCGGGTGCCAGTTTACCGCCGCCCCGGTGGGCGACGATGCGGGGATAGGGCCAGTTACTCATACGCGTTGTCCTGTTTCGCCATCAAATAAGTGCAGATGATTTTCCGGCAGATGCAGCCACAGCGTGCTGCCCGCTTTCGGGCGCTCCTGATGCGACATGCGCACCACCAGCTTCTGCTCGCCCCAGCGTCCGTGCGCCAGGTTATCGGCACCCAGCATCTCAAGGGTGTCCATTACCAGCGGTACCCCGCCTGCCGACTGGGAGCTTAGCGCAATATGTTCCGGGCGGATACCCAGCGTCATTTTGCGTCCGGCATAGCCGCGATAGAACCAGTTGATCGGCAGCGCCATGCCGCTCTCCAGTTCGAAATGGGTGCCCGCGGCGCTGATGCGCCCCTCCAGCAGGTTCATCGCCGGGCTGCCGATAAAGCTCGCCACAAAGCGGCTGGCGGGCTTTTCATAGACCTCCACCGGGGTACCAATCTGCTCGGCAATGCCTTTGTTCATCACCATCACCCGCTGGGCGAGGGTCATGGCTTCCACCTGATCGTGGGTGACGTACAGAGAGGTGGTTTTCAGTCGACGGTGCAGCTGCTGTAACTCAAGACGCATCTGCACGCGCAGCTTGGCGTCGAGGTTAGAGAGCGGTTCATCGAACAGGAACACCGCCGGATCGCGCACGATGGCGCGGCCCATCGCCACGCGCTGGCGCTGGCCGCCGGAGAGTTCGCGCGGACGGCGTTTTAATAAGCCGTCCAGCTCCAGAATGCGCGCCGCCTCTTTGACGCGTTCGTCGATATGGCTTTTGCCCATCCCGCGGATTTTCAGCCCCCAGGCCATGTTCTCCTCCACGCTCATGTGCGGGTAGAGGGCGTAGTTCTGGAACACCATCGCAATACCGCGATCTTTCGGTTCCATCTCGGTGACGCGCTGCCGGTCAATCCAGATATCGCCCGAGGTCACGCGCTCGAGCCCGGCGACCATCCGCAGCAGGGTCGATTTGCCGCAGCCCGACGGGCCGACCATCACGATAAATTCCCCGTCCGCCACGTCGAGCGTGAGCGGCTGAATGACCTGGGTTTTGCCATCCCAGCTTTTGGTGACTGCCTGAAGTTTTAAACCTGCCATTTTATTTCTCGCTATCGACCAGACCGCGGACAAACGCACGCTGCATGGCTAAAACAATGACTACGGGTGGGATAAGAGTCAGCAGCATCGCCGCCATCACTTGGTTCCAGAGGGTGGTGCCTTCGCCGGTTGAGATCATCCCTTTGATGCCCGCCACGGCGGTGCCGAGATTGACGTCCTGAATAATCAGCAGCGGCCACAGATACTGGTTCCAGCCGTAGATAAAGGTGATGACAAACAGCGCCGCGAGGTTGGTTTTCGACAGCGGCAGCACGATGTCGCGGAAGAAGCGCATCGGTGAGGCGCCGTCGATACGCGCGGCCTCAATCAGCTCGTCCGGCAGGGTCATAAAGAACTGGCGGAACAGGAAAGTGGCGGTGGCCGAGGCCATCAGCGGCAGGGTTAAACCCGCATAGCTGTCGAGCATCCCGAGGTTGGCGATCACCTCCACCGTCGGGAAGATACGCACCTCCACCGGCAGCATCAGGGTGATGAAGATCATCCAGAAGAACAGGTTGCGCAGCGGAAAGCGGAACCAGACGATGGCAAACGCCGACAGCATCGACACCGTGATTTTGCCCACCGTGATGCCGAACGCCATGATGAAGCTGTTGAGCATCATCAGCCAGAACGGGGCGCTGTTAACGCCGACGCCCTGGGTCCAGATGGTCGCCATGTTCTCGAAAAGATGACCGCCCGGGACAAGCGTCATCGGGGTTTCAAAGATGGCGTTGCGATCCAGGGTTGCGGCGACAAAGGCCACGTACAGCGGGAACAGGATCACCACGATCCCCAGGATCAGCATGGTGTGGCTGAAAATCGTCAGCCCGCGACGGTTCTCAATCATTGGTAGCGCACCTTACTTTCGACATAGCGGAACTGCACCACCGTGAGGATGATGACGAGGAACATCAGCACCACCGACTGGGCGGCAGAGGCCGAGAGATCCAGACCGGCGAAACCTTCGCGGTAGATTTTGTAGATCAGCGTAGTGGTGGCCTGCACCGGGCCGCCGGCGGTGGCGGCGTCGATCACCGGGAAGGTGTCGAAGAAGGCGTAGACCAGGTTGACCACCAGCAGGAAGAAACTCACCGGGGCGATCAGCGGCAGCGCCAGCCTGAAGAAGCGGCGAACCGGGCCTGCGCCGTCAATCGCCGCGGCTTCCACCAGCGAACGCGGAATGGATTGCAGGGCAGCAAAGAAGAACAGGAAGTTGTAGCTGATCTGCTTCCACACCGAGGCAAAGACCACCAGGAACATTGCCTGGCCGCTGTTCTGGGCGTGGTTCCAGTCGTACCCAAACTCACCAAGGAAATGGGTGATCAGCCCGCGGCCGGGGTTAAACAGGAAGATCCACAGCACGGCGGCAACCGCCGGGGCCACGGCGTAGGGCAGCAGCATCAGGGTCTGATACAGACGGCTGCCGCGCACCACGTAATCCACCAGCGCGGCGAAAAACAGCGAGGCGAGCAGGCCGCTGACGGTGACCAGCGTGCTGAATTTAATCGTCGTCCAGAAGGCGTCGATGTAGTAACTGTCGCGCCACAGGGCGGCGAAGTTGTCCAGGCCGACAAACTGGCTGGAGAGCCCGAAGGGATCGACGCTCTGCACCGAGTACCACAGCGCTTCGCCCGCGGGCCAGATAAAGAAGATAACGGTGATCGCCAGCTGCGGCGCGACCAACAGGTACGGCAGCCAGCGGGAACGGAACACCGGACGGGATGATGACATTGAGATTTGGTTCCTGAACAGTGCCGGGTGGCGGCTTCGGTTTTCTCCCTCTCCCTGTGGGAGAGGGTTGGGGTGAGGGCATCAGGCCGCATTAATTTTTAGGCCCGGATCGCTACGCGCCACCGGGCATTTTTTTACGATTTGGTCGACTGCTCGAAGCGGCGCAGCAGTTGGTTCCCGCGCTCTACTGCGGCATCCAGCGCCTGTTGTGGGGATTTCTTACCGGTCCACACGCTCTCCAGCTCTTCATCCACGATGGTACGGATCTGCGGCATGTTGCCCAGACGCAGGCCTTTGGTGTACGGCAACGGTGGCTTGTTCAGCATCTGACGCGTGGCGATGTCCGCACCCGGGTTCTTGTCGTAGAAGCCCTGTTCGCGGGTCAGGTCATACGCGGCTTTGGTGATCGGCAGGTAGCCGGTCTTCTGGTGCCACTCGGCGGCGTTTTCCGGTTTTGCCAGGAAGTCGAGGAACTCCGCTACGCCCTTGTAGGTGTCCTTGTCCTTGCCCTGCATGACCCACAGGCTGGCCCCGCCGATGATGGCGTTCTGTGGCGCGCCTTTCGAGTCGGCATCGTACGGCATCATGCCCACGCCGTAGTTAAATTTGGCGTAGTGACGGATATCCGCCAGCGAGCCGGACGAGGCGGTGGTAATGGCGCAGTCGCCGCTGTAGAACTTCTCGGTGGATTCGTCTTTACGCCCGAAGTAGCTGAAATCGCCCTTCTTGTTCAGCTCCTGCAGCAGAGCGATGTGCTTCACCTGCTCCGGCTTGTTGAATTCCAGTACCGCATTGGTGCCGTTGAAACCGTTGTTTTCGGTGGCCACCGGCTGACCGTGCCAGGCGCTGAAGTTCTCGATCTGGATCCAGCCCTGCCAGCCGCTGGCGTAGCCGCACTTCATGCCCGCCGCTTTCAGTTTGGCGGTGTACGCGGCCAGATCCTGCCAGGTTTTTGGCGGCTGCTCAGGGTCTAAACCGGCTTTCTTGAAGGCGTCTTTGTTGTAGTACAGCACCGGGGTGGAGCTGTTAAACGGCTGAGAGAGCAGATGGCCGGATTTGGAATCGGTGTAGTAACCGGAGACGGTCGGCACGAACTGGGATTCGTCGAAGTTGATGCCCGCGTCCTTGAACACTTCATAGACCGGCTTGATGGCTTTGGAGGCCATCATGGTGGCCGTGCCCACTTCATAAACCTGCAGCAGCGCCGGCGCATTGCCAGTACGGAACGCGGCGATACCGGCGCTCAGGCTCTGCTCGTAGTTGCCTTTGTACACCGGCACAATTTTGTAATCCGGGTGGGTGTCGTTGAAACGTTGCGCCAGGGAGTCAACTTCTTTACCCAACTCCCCTTCCATAGAATGCCAGAACGGAATAGTGGTGACGGCCATTGCGTTGCCCGCAAAAACCAGACCCATTGCCAGACCCAAAGCTGTGTGTCGTAACGATGTCATTGTCATCTCTCTTATTGTGCCGGATGCGCGATATCACGCGTTTTGTGCTCGCGAGGTAACATGACATGCTCGAATTACAGAAAAATAACCGTTTGTTTACAGTGATATGACAACAACGCGTCAGGGGGATGATGGAAATGTGAAAGGGGTGTGCGGCAAAAAAAAGCCGGGTGGCGGCTTCGCCTTACCCGGCCTACGTACGTGCGGCCTGTTGCCCTCACCCTGGCCCTCTCCCACAGGGAGAGGGTACAAACATTAAAAAAGGCAACTTGCGTTGCCTTTTTGCTTTTACCTTGCCACCGGGCAATACAGACGGCTCAACCGCCTAAATACGCACTCCGTACCGCTTCGTTGGCCAGCAGCGCGTCGCCGGTGTCTTCCAGCACCACGCGGCCGTTCTCCAGCACGTAGCCGCGATCCGCGAGCTTCAGCGCCTGGTTGGCGTTCTGCTCCACGAGGAAGATGGTCATCCCTTCGCTGCGCAACTGTTCGATGGTGTCGAAGATCTGCTGGATAATGATCGGCGCCAGCCCGAGCGACGGTTCGTCGAGCAGCAGCAGACGCGGCTGGCTCATCAGCGCGCGGCCGATCGCCAGCATCTGCTGTTCCCCGCCGGACATGGTACCCGCACGCTGAATACGACGCTCAAACAGGCGCGGGAACAGATCATAGACGCGCTTGATGCGGGTCTGGAACTGCTCGCGCTCGGCAAAGAAGCCGCCCATCGCCAGGTTTTCTTCTACCGTCATGCGCGAGAAGACGCGACGCCCTTCCGGGACAATCGCCACCGCTTCACGCATGATTTTCGCCGTCTGCCAGTCGGTAATGTCTTTACCATCAAAGACGATACGCCCGCTGGTGGCGCGCGGGTCGCCGCACAGGGTGCCGAGCAGCGTGGTTTTGCCCGCGCCGTTGGCCCCGATCAGGGTGACGATTTCGCCCTGATTGATGTGCAGGCTGACGTCGTGCAGGGCCTGGATCTTGCCGTAATGCGCATTGACCTTGTCGAACGTTAACATCGTTTTTTCCATCTTATGCCTCACCAAGGTATGCGCGGATCACGTCCGGGTTGTTGCGGATCTCTTCCGGCGTACCGTTCGCCAGCGGTGTGCCCTGGTTTACCACGTAGATGCGATCGGAAATGCCCATCACCAGCTTCATATCATGCTCAATCAGCAGGATGGTGGTGTCGTGATGGTTACGCAGCTCGACAATCAGCTCGTCCAGCTCTTTGGTCTCTTTCGGGTTCAGCCCTGCCGCCGGTTCGTCGAGCATCAGGATCTCCGGCTGCGTCACCATGCAGCGGATAATCTCCAGACGACGCTGGTCGCCGTAGGCCAGGTTGCTGGCCTGACGGTTGGCGTGCTGCAGCAGGCCGATACGGTCGAGCCAGGTAGCGGCGCGATCTAATGCTTCGTCCTGCGCCCGGCGAAACGCCGGGGTTTTCAGCAGGCCGGCGAAGAGCCCGGTTTTCAGCTGCTGATGCTGTGCCACCAGCAGGTTTTCGATCACCGTCATTTCGCGGAACAGACGCACGTGCTGGAAGGTACGCACCACGCCCATACGGGCAATCTGCTGGCCCGGCAGCCCTTCCAGGTGCTGGTCGCGCAGCATGATGGTGCCGCCCGTCGGCTTGTAGAAACCGGTCAGGCAGTTGAACACCGTGGTTTTACCGGCACCGTTCGGGCCGATCAGCGAAACAATCTCTTTCTGATGCAGATCCAGCGAGACGTTGTTGACCGCCAGCAGGCCGCCAAAACGCATCATCAGGCCGTTAACGGATAATAATGGTTGACTCATGCCTGCTCTCCTTTCGCTTGCCCGTTTTTCAGCTTCAACTGTGGACGGGTCATCGGCAGCAAGCCCTGCGGACGCCAGATCATCATCAGTACCATCAAACCACCCAGCATCAGCATGCTGTATTCGTTAAAGTCACGCATCAGCTCACGGGAGACCACCAGCAGGATCGCCGCGAGAATGACCGCGAACTGCGAGCCCATCCCGCCGAGCACCACAATCGCCAGCACGAAAGCGGATTCCGCAAAGGTGAAGGATTCCGGGCTGACGAAGCCCTGACGCGCGGCAAACAGCGTCCCGGCGAAACCGGCGAACGCGGCGCTGATGGTAAAGGCGGTCAGCTTGATGCGGGTCGGGTTCAGGCCCAGGGAGCGACAGGCGATCTCATCTTCACGCAGCGCTTCCCACGCACGCCCCAGCGGCATACGCAGCAGGCGGTTAATCACGAACAGGGTGATAACCACCAGCAGCAGCGCCACCAGATAGAGCCAGATCACGCGGTCGGACGGATCGTACTTCACGCCGAAGAAGTTGCTGAAGGTATCCCAGCCGCCTTCACGGGCGGAGCGGCTGAACTCCAGGCCGAAGAAGGTCGGTTTCGGGATCTGGCTGATGCCGTTCGGGCCGCCGGTCACTTCGGTATTGTTAAGCAGCAGGATACGGACGATTTCGCCGAAGCCTAAGGTCACAATTGCCAGATAGTCACCGCGCAGACGCAGCACCGGGAAGCCGAGCAGGAAACCGGCAGCAGCAGAGACCAGCCCCGCCAGCGGCAGACAGGTCCAGAAGCCGAGACCGTAATAGTGGTTCAGCAGGGCGAAGGTGTAAGCGCCGATGGCGTAGAAGCCGCCGTAGCCCAGCACCAGCAGGCCGGACAGGCCCACCACCACGTTCAGCCCGAGGCCGAGGATCACGTAAATCATGGTCAGGGTGGCGATATCCACCGTGCCGCGGGAGACCATGAACGGCCAGGCCACGGCAGCCACCAGCAGCGCCACCAGGAACAGCTTCTGTTTAACGGTCGAGCCGTCAATGGCTGGCAGCACAAACTTCGGCCCGGAGACGCTCTTCAGTGTCTTCTGGAAAATCGGGCGCAGCAGCTGGAAGAAGAAGACCACCGCCGTACCGACAAAGACCCACTGCCAGCGGATATCCGACGCGGAATCCACCACCAGCTTCGTGCCGCTCAGCTCCAGCTGAACGCCCATGAAGACGCCCGCCAGCACGAAGAACATGACTGCAGAGAGCAGCGCCATTGCAAAATGCATCGGTTTCATACTTTCTCTACCTCCGGACGACCCAGAATACCGGTAGGCATAACCAGCAGAACCAGAATCAGCAGGGCAAACGACACCACATCTTTATATTCGGTACTCAGGTAGGCAGAGGAGAGCGCTTCGGCCACGCCGAGGATCAGGCCGCCGATCATTGCACCCGGAATACTGCCGATCCCGCCCAGCACCGCCGCGGTAAAGGCTTTCATCCCGGCCATAAAGCCGATATACGGGTTGATGACGCCGTAGAACTGGCCGAGCAGGACACCTGCGACGGCAGCCATCGCTGCACCAATCACGAAGGTCAGAGCAATCACGCGGTCGGTGTTGATGCCGAGCAGGCTCGCCATTTTCAGGTCTTCAGCACAGGCGCGGCAGGCGCGGCCCATGCGGGAGTAACGGATGAAAAGGGTCAGCGCCAGCATGGCGAGGAAGGTGACAATCCAGATCACCAGCTGCATGGTGGTAATCGACGCCGAGAAGTTCTCGCTGGCGCCCACAATCCACTGGCCGTTGAACAGGCTTGGCAGCGCCACGTCGCGCGACCCTTCGGTCAGGCTGACGTAGTTTTGCAGGAAGATGGACATCCCGATGGCGGAGATCAGCGCGATCAGGCGCTTGGAGCTACGCACCGGGCGATAGGCCACCCGCTCGATGCTCCAGCCGTAGGCGCTGGCAATGACAATCGCCCCGACAAACCCGGCGGCCACCAGCAGCCAGCTGCTGTCGATCCCCATCATCATCAGCGCGGCGATAATCATAAAGGAGACATAACTGCCGATCATATACACCTCGCCGTGGGCGAAGTTGATCATGCCGATAATGCCGTACACCATCGTGTAGCCGATGGCGATCAGTGCATAGGTGCTTCCCAGCGTTACGCCGTTAAACATCTGCTGCAAAAAATAGAGAAACTGCTCGGACATAAGATAACCTTTCTAGTCCCGCCCGGTCGTGCCGGGCGGTGGGATAATGATTATTTGGCGACCGAGGATGAACCGTCGGCGTGCCACTTAAAGACACCAAACTCAAATCCCTTCAGATCGCCTTTCTCATCCCAGTTCAGCGGCCCAATCACGGTGTTTGCCCCGTGTGCTTTTAAATCTTTAATCAGATCCTGCGGTTCTTTACTGCCGGTACGATCCATGGCGGTCGCCAGAGACTGTACGGCGGCATAGGTGATCCACACGTACGGACCACTCGCGTCTTTCTTCTCCGCTTTCAGGGCATCGACGATAGCAGCGTTGGCCGGATCCTGGTCATAGCGTTTTGGCATCGTCACCAGCATGCCTTCACCCGCGTCGCCCGCGATGTTCGACAGCGAGGCGTTACCCACCCCTTCCGGGCCCATAAACTGGGTTTTCAGGCCGACAGCACGGGCCTGGCGCAGCATCTGGCCCATTTCCGGGTAGTAGCCACCGTAGTAAACGAAGTCGATATTCTCTTTCTGCAGACGCGCCAGCAGCGCCGAGAAGTCTTTCTCGCCCGCGGTGATGCCGTCGAAGAAGACCACGTTAGCGCCGCCTTTTTTCAGGCCGTCCTGTACCGAGCGGGCCAGCCCTTCGCCGTACTGCTGCTTATCGTGAATGATGGCAATACGCTGCGGCTTAACGTTTTCGATGATGTACTTCGCCGCGGTGGGCCCCTGCGAGGAGTCAAGACCGGCGGTACGCATGATGTTCTGATAGCCACGCTGGGTCAGTTCCGGGTTGGTCGCCCCTGGCGTGATCATCAGGATGCCTTCGTCTTCGTAGATATCGGACGCCGGTTGGGTGGAGGACGAGCAGAGATGGCCAATTACATACTGAATGCCATCGTTCACAATTTTGTTGGCGACGGCGACGGCTTGTTTCGGGTCGCAGGCGTCGTCATATTCCACGCCGACCAGTTTGTCGCCCTTAATACCGCCTTTGGCGTTGATGTCTTTAATTGCCTGGCGCGCGCCGTTGAACTCCATATCGCCCCACTGAGCGACAGGGCCGGACAGGGCACCAACAATGGCAACTTTAATATCTTCCGCCGCAGCGGTATGTGAGATCGCCAGTGCAACCATCCCCGCGACTAATGTTTTCGCGTTCATTCTCATCCAGGAATCCCCATTCGTGACGTGATGTATATATTTTGTTTTATTATGGTTAAAAAGCATTCTGTACTTTTATTAAACAACGCAACTTTTGCTATTGCCTTTAATGGTTTAGCGCAGTTTTTTAGCAAAAACCAGACTAAAATCTCTATATTTCAGGCGATTAAGCAAAGATAATATTCTGAAATCAGGCAGAGATAAACAAATAAAAGCGCGAGTTGCAGCATAAAATAACGGTACAAAGCGCCGAATAAAACGCTGCCTTTCAGGTTAAAATTCTGCTTATTTTTCGATCCCTGCGTTTTAAAACTACGCAACGTAACGCTAAAAAAGTAATCACCTGGAGAATGGATTTAAAAAGTGGAAGCGTCTGGCAGAATAAATTGAGACACTGCCAGCACTCTTTTTGATTTGGACAAGCGGCTAATGAAACTGACCATCCACCGTCTGGAGAACTTTAGCGACCAGGATCATATCGACCTCAACAAGATCTGGCCGGAATATTCTCCCTCCTCGCTCAGCGTTGATGAAACACACCGTATTTATGCTGCGCGCTTTAACGAGCGGCTGTTAGGCGCGGTGCGGGTCACCCTGAGCGGTACGCAAGGGGCGCTGGACTCCCTGCGCGTGCGTGAAGTCACCCGCCGTCGCGGCGTGGGGCAATATTTGATTGAGGAAGTGATGCGCGATAACCCGAGCGTGGCCTCGTGGTGGATGGCGGATATCGGCGTGGAAGACCGGGGTGTCATGGCGGCCTTTATGCAGGCGCTGGGGTTTACGGCGCAAAGTAACGGGTGGGAGAAGCGGTAAAAAACCACGGGTGCGGCCTGATGCCCTCACCCCGGCCCTCTCCCACGGGGAGAGGGTGCAAACATAAAAAAAGGCAACTTACGTTGCCTTTTTGCTTTTATTTGGCGTCGGTCGCGGTACCGTTGGCATGCCAGTCAAACACGCCGAACTCGAAGCCCTTCAGATCGCCCTTCTCATCCCATGACAGCGGCCCCATTACAGTCTCAACGGAGTTCGCTTTCAGCCAGGTGGCGATGTCAGCCGGTTCAGCAGACTGATTCAGGCCCGCCTGCAGGGTTTGCAGCGCGGCGTAGGTGGTCCACACGAACGCGCCGCTTGGATCCTGTTTCTTGGCCTTGATGGCATCCACGATCGGTTTGTTCGCCGGAACCTGGTCATAGTTCTTCGGCTTGGTCACCAGCAGGCCTTCGGCCGATTCACCGGCGATGTTAGACAGCGACACGTTCGCTACCCCTTCCGGACCCATGAACTGGGTTTTCAGGCCGGCAGCACGGGACTGACGCAGGATCTGACCCATCTCCGGGTGGTAACCACCGTAGTAGACGAAATCGATGTTCTCTTTCTTCAGACGCGCCACCAGGGTAGAGAAGTCTTTCTCACCGGCGGTGATACCGTCGAAGAACACCACGTTGGCGTTAGATTTTTTCAGGTTGTCCTGCACGGAACGCGCCAGGCCTTCACCGTACTGCTGCTTGTCATGGACAATAGCGATACGCTTCGGCTTCACTTTATCGACGATATATTTCGCGGCCGTTGGACCCTGGTCAGAGTCCAGACCGGTAGTACGCATCACCATCTTGTAACCACGAGCGGTCAGTTCCGGCGCGGTGGCGGCAGGGGTGATCATCAGAATGCCTTCGTCTTCGTAGATATCAGACGCAGGCTGGGTGGAGGAGGAGCACAGGTGGCCGATAACGTATTTGATGCCGTCATTCACCACTTTGTTCGCTACCGCAACCGCTTGTTTCGGGTCACAGGCATCATCATATTTTACGATCTGCAGCTTTTCGCCTTTGATACCGCCCTTGGCATTAATATCGGCAACCGCCTGCTCTGCGCCGGTGAACTCCTGATCGCCGTACTGCGCTACCGGACCGGACATTGCACCAACCACGGCCACTTTGATATCAGCCTGAGCCATGGTGCTGAATGCCAACGCGATACATCCTGCCAGTAAGGCTTTACCCTTCATATTCATCCTGAGAATCCCCATTGTGGTGGTTATTGTGTTTGTTGTGATGTTGTTTTATGGCGCTTTATTTCGATTATGCGTCTGCCGTACGCGCCTTTTCAGCACACTCTGCTAAAACATACCCCATTTTTATCTATTTGGAATAGCTATTTTGAAATGTATATAAGGTAAGGGAGGCTTTAACGAGTCAGCGCACAACAGTGCGATAAGTGTTTGCGGGGAGAAGGGAATTCGGCCTGAGCAGGCGTTAAAAAAACAAAACCCCCGAATCTGCATTCGAGGGTTATCGGGGACTTCGCGGAAATTACGCTTCGATAGCGGCGCGAAGTTTTTTCATGGCGTTCTTTTCCAGCTGACGCACACGTTCAGCGGAGACGCCGTAGCGGTCGGCCAGTTCCTGCAGGGTGGACTTGTTGTCTTCGTCCAGCCAGCGGGCACGGATAATATCCTGGCTACGCTCATCGAGGCCTTCCATTGCGAAGGTCAGCTTGTTGGCGGCCTGCTCTTCCCAGTTGTCGTCTTCGATGCCGTCGGCAAAGTTGGACGATTTATCCTGCAGATACAGGACCGGGGCCATCGGCTGGCTGTCAGACGCGTCGTCGTCAGAGGACATATCAAAGGTCATGTCCTGCGCGGCCATACGGGATTCCATCTCGCGCACGTCTTTGCTGGAAACGCCCAGCTCGCGGGCAACCATTTCCACTTCGTCCTGGTTAAACCAGCCCAGACGCTGCTTGGTTTTACGCAGGTTAAAGAACAGCTTACGCTGTGCTTTGGTCGTTGCGACCTTCACGATACGCCAGTTACGCAGCACGTATTCGTGGATTTCCGCTTTGATCCAGTGCACGGCGAAAGAGACCAGACGCACACCCACTTCCGGGTTGAAGCGACGCACCGCCTTCATCAGGCCGATGTTACCTTCCTGGATCAGGTCAGCCTGCGGCAGGCCGTAGCCCGCGTAGTTACGAGCAACGTGAACAACAAAGCGCAGGTGAGACAGGATCAGCGTCTTAGCTGCTTCCAGATCGCCCTGGTAATGCAGCTTTTCAGCAAGCTCCTTTTCTTCCTCGGCCGTCAACATCGGCCAGGTGTTCGCAGCCCGGATATAAGATTCCAGGTTACCAACAGGGGCTAAAGCTAAAGTTTGCATTTCTTTGGTCATTCATTCCTCTCAATCGATTCTTTCTGGCGGCGGTTTGTCCCCGTCAGGCAACGAACATGCCAGAATTAATGAGCAACGAGAATATCATTCACTCTTTTATCAGACAGTGATTTTATCCACAAGTTCCGAGTGAAACTGTGAATAAATTACGCACAAAATGTGACATGGGGATGATTATGCGGGGTAAGAGACAACAAGGGACTCTTTCCCTGCACGGTGATTCTCAATGCAGGGAAAGATTATACCAGAGATTTTTTAGTCAGGGGTAAAGTGACGTAAATGTTGCACAGTCGCTAACCATGCTGCGATCCAGCCGATCATCGAGCAAACCAGCAGCAGTAACAGGCACTCATCGAAGGCTAAGCCACTGATATTAAACTTGGTTCCAAAAACCTGCGCCACGTCGGTGACCGCAGCGGAGAGACGCATCACCAAAATTTCTGACAAAATCAGTGAAAGAAATGCGCCGGAAAAACCGAGCAGTGCGCCGCCATACAGGAACGGGCGCAGGATAAAACCGTCGGTTGCGCCGATCAGCTTCTGCACGTTAATGGTATCGCGACGGGCGAAGATGCTCAGACGTACGCTGTTGCCGATAACGAGGAACACCGCCGCCACCATCAGCACGCCGATCATGGCCGCCACGCGCCCGACCAGACCGGTCAGCGCCGTCAGACGGGCAAACCAGCTGTCGTCCATCCGCACTTCATCAATGCCGTTAATGCGGGAGACGCGATCGCGCAGGGTGTTCAGCGACTCGGTGCCCTGGAAATCCAGTTTCGGGATCACCACCGCCACCGCGGGCAGGGGGTTCTCCTCCAGCATATCCAGCGCGCCGCCAAAGCCGGACCAATTACGGAACTCGCCTAACGCCTCATCCCGCGACAGGTAGTTGACCTTCTCAACGCCCTGCTCCGCCTGCAGCTGCCCCACCACCTGCGCAGCCGCGTTATCGTCGAGCGCTTTGTCGAGATAAACGGTGATCTGCGGGGAGGGATAGTACTGCGACGCTGCCTGGTTAACGTTTTTGTAGACCATATAGCAGACGCTGGGCAGGGTCAGGGAGATGGCAATCACCATCACCGTCAGGAAGGTGGCCAGCGGTTTGCTTTTCAGATCCTGCAGCGCGCCCTGGAAGGCGTACCGCACCTGCTCGTTAAAGACGTTGGTTTTGCGCGAGTTAGGTTTTGGCGCGGCTTTGCTGCGCTTCGGCGCATTGCGGTTGCCGTCGCCCGGGCCGCCCGCCGATTTACGAAAACGGTCGAGCTTGCTGCCAAACTGCCGCATCTGGTTTATTGCATCACGCTTATTCACCGAGGCCTCCGTGCAAATGACCGTCGCTCAGCGTCAGCATGCGGTACGACCGACGGGAGATAAGCCCCATGTCGTGCGTCGCCATCAGTACTGTCACCCCAACGCGGTTAAACTCCTCAAACAGACGCAGGATCCCTTCGGAAAGGGCGTCGTCCAGGTTACCGGTAGGTTCATCCGCCAGCAGCACCGCCGGTTTATTCACCACCGCGCGGGCAATGCCGACGCGCTGCTGTTCACCGCCGGAGAGCTGGATCGGGAAGTTCTTCGCTTTGTCCAGCAGCCCGACCTTATCCAGCGCCGCCGACACGCGACGACGAATGTCATCCCCGCTGGCACCCGCGATAATCAGCGGGATCGCCACGTTGTCGAATACCGTACGGTCCATCAGCAGATGGTGATCCTGGAAAATCATGCCGATCTGCCGACGCAGAAACGGCACTTCACGGTTTTTCAGGCGGCTGATGTCGTGGCCGCTAAACCAGATTTTCCCGGCGCTGGGCCGTTCGATCCCACAGATAAGCTTGAGCAGGGTACTTTTCCCTGCGCCGGAGTGGCCGGTCAGAAATGCCATCTCGCCCGGCTGCAGGTGGAAGTTAATCCCCTGCAGCGCTTGTCTCCCACCGAGATAGGCCTTGCTGACGTGTTCAAAGCGAATCATTGTTAATCCTCTCGGGCAAAAAGTGCCTCAATAAAGTCGCCCGATTTAAACGGACGTAAATCTTCGATACGTTCGCCAACACCGATGTAACGGATAGGGATCCCGAACTGATCGGCTACCGAGAAGATTACCCCGCCTTTCGCGGTGCCATCCAGCTTGGTCAGCGTGATCCCGGTCAGCCCTACCGCTTCATGGAACAGCTTCGCCTGACTGATGGCGTTCTGCCCGGTGCTGGCATCAATAGTCAGCATAATTTCATGCGGTGCATCTTCGTCCAGCTTTTTCATCACACGGACGATCTTCTTCAATTCTTCCATCAGGTGCGATTTGTTCTGCAGACGCCCTGCGGTATCGGCAATCAGCACATCCACGTTACGCGCTTTGGCCGCCTGAATGGCGTCAAAGATCACGGAGGCGGAATCCGCCCCGGTATGCTGGGCAATCACCGGGATGTTGTTGCGCTGGCCCCATACCTGCAGCTGCTCAACGGCAGCGGCACGGAAGGTATCGCCCGCAGCCAGCATCACCGATTTGCCCTGCTGTTCGAACTGACGCGCCAGCTTGCCGATGGTGGTGGTTTTACCCACGCCGTTAACGCCGACCATCAGAATAACAAAGGGCATTTTTCCTTCAATATTAAGCGGTTCGTCAACTTTTGCGAGGATTTCACCCATCTCTTCTTTCAGCAGGCCGTACAGTGCCTCGGCGTCACGCAGCTGCTTGCGGCTGGCGCTCTCCGTCAGACTGTTGATGATTTTGCGGGTGGTCTCCACGCCAACGTCGGCAATCAGGAGCTGTTCCTCCAGCTCTTCAAAGAGATCATCGTCGATTTTCTTACCGCGGAACAGACTGATAAATCCGGAACCGAGGTTCTCTTTGGTTTTGATCAGGCTGCGTTTCAGGCGCGCGAAGAAACCTTCTTTGGTCGGTTTTTCCTGCTCCTGGGCAATCTCTTCAACCGGCTCTTCCTCTTCGGCGACCGGGACGACGATAACCGCCTCTTCCGCCGCCGAGGCCGCCAGCGCCTGCGCTTCGAGCTCTTCATCGCTGATAGGTTCTTCAACGTCGGTCTCTGGCAGGTACTCTTCCGGGATCGCCTCTTCAATTTCGTCGAGGATCTCTTCCGGCAGCGGTAACTCTTCGTGTTCCACCTCAGCGACCGGCTCGACAATCTCTTCCACGACCACCGGTTCCGGCTCAACGGCTACCGGTACAGGCTCTGGCTCAACCGGCTGCGGTTTTTCGCTCTCCTGAACCTGTTCAGTGACCTCAACCACCTCTTCAGCGAAGGCTTCAGTCTCTTGCTGGCTGTGGGTGCGCGCTTCTGCTTCTACGTCAGCGACGGTCTCAACAGGGGTTTCAGGCTGCGGCTGTTCAACAACGGCAGGCTGTTCGGCGATCTGTTGTTCTTCGTTCTGCTGCTCGGTTTCCTGCTCTTTTTGACCAAAGCCCAGCCAGGAAAAGAAGCCACGTTTTTTCTCTTTTGCCATCTGCGACTACACCCCTCGCGGTTAATTACTGGCGCTATATACATGGAAGCTAAAAAAATGATGAAATAGTTTATCACTTAACTTAACGCACATCACCGCCTGCAAGCGCAGGCCGTCGGTGTACCCGAGCAAAGATATGAAGAAACCCAACCGTGCCGCCGCGGGCCAGATACGCATTATCGGCGGCCAGTGGCGAGGCCGTAAACTGCCGGTACCGGATAGCCCCGGCCTGCGCCCGACCACCGACCGCGTTCGCGAGACGCTGTTTAACTGGCTGGCACCTTCAATGGTAGATGCCCGCTGCCTGGACTGCTTCGCCGGAAGCGGCGCGCTGGGTCTCGAAGCCCTGTCGCGCTACGCCGCCAGCGCCACGCTGCTGGAGATGGATCGCAGCGTTTCCCAACAGCTTCAGCAAAACCTGGCCTCGCTGAAAGCGACACACGCTAAAGTGGTCAATACTAACTCCCTCGCCTTTCTTGCGCAGGCAGGTACGCCGCACGATGTGGTGTTTGTCGATCCGCCGTTCCGCAAAGGGCTGCTGGAAGAGACGCTGACGCTGCTGGAAAACAACGGCTGGCTGGCGGATGATGCGCTAATCTACGTCGAGAGCGAGGTAGAGAACGGTTTACCGCCGGTGCCCGCTCACTGGGAGCTGCACCGGGAAAAAGTGGCCGGACAGGTCGCCTATCGTCTTTATCACCGTCAATCACAAGGAGAGACTGATGCCGGTACTGATTAATCTGGGTCGTTTGCTGATGATCGGGGTCTGGGCCTTTTTGCTGCTCAACCTCGTCCACCCCTTCCCGCGTCCGATGAATATCTTCGTCAACGTGGCGCTGATCTTCACCTCATTTATGCATGCCCTGCAGATGGTGATGCTGAAAAACGGTATGCCGAAAGATGGCCCGAAAATGACCGGCTGGCAGCAGCTGCGGGTGTTTATTTTTGGCGTATTTGAGCTGCTGGTGTGGATGAATAAGTTTAAGGCGCAGGCGAAGAAGTAATGTGCGCGCTGTTGCCCGGTGGCGCTATGCTTACCGGGCCTACGGTCCCGTAGGCCGGGCAAACGCAGTGCCGCCCGGCAAATCACGGCGCCGGACTAAACCCCTCAAACCGCGATCCCTTGTAACTCAACGTCCCTTTATCCCCCACCGTCAGCTGATGGTACTGCTTCTCGTCGAGGCGAAAGGTCATCTCCAGACCGCCGCTCTCCGGCTTAAAGCTCGCTTCATAGCGCATACTGGTACCGGCGGGCGTCACCTGCTGCTGGCGCGATCGACGATCGTTGAGCACTTTTTCCCGTTTATTGCTCACCACCACCCGCTTTTGCAGTAGCGGGGCGGCGTCGTTATCCGCCTTTTCCCGGCGCTGCTGCACGAAGCGAAACGAGGCGGCAATGATGATAATTGCCAGCACGATAATAAAAAAAAGCGGCATCTTGCTCATTAGACAATCCTTAAGACCAGGCTGAAATCAGAATAGCGTGCCACGCTGTGCATTGCTATTGGCCCGTCTGCACCACTACACTGAAGTGAAACTGTTTATTCAACAATAACAGATACAGGGACTTAATATGCTTTGGTCATTTATCGCTGTCTGTTTCTCCGCATGGCTGTATGTCGATGCGTCCTACCGCGGCCCTGCCTGGCAGCGCTGGCTCTTTAAACCCGTCACCTTGTTGCTGCTCCTGCTGCTGGCCTGGCAGGCGCCGATGTTTAACGCCATCAGCTACCTGGTGCTCGCCGGGCTCTGCGCGTCGCTGGCCGGTGATGCCCTGACCCTGCTGCCGCGCCAGCGTCTGCTGTATGCCGTGGGGGCGTTCTTCTTATCGCATCTCCTCTACACCATCTATTTCGCCAGCCAGATGACGCTGTCGTTCTTCTGGCCGCTGCCGCTGGCGCTGCTGGTGATTGGCGCGCTGCTGATCGCGGTGATCTGGTCGCGTCTGGAAGAGCTGCGCTGGGCGGTGTGTACCTTTATCGCCATGACGCTGGTGATGGTCTGGCTGGCGGGCGAGCTGTGGTTCTTCCGTCCGACGGCACCTGCCCTGTCGGCCTTTATCGGCGCCACGCTCCTGCTGCTGGGGAATATCGTCTGGCTGGGTAGCCACTATCGTCGCCGTTTCCGTGCCGATAACGCCATTGCCGCGGCCTGCTACTTCGCCGGGCACTTCCTGATTGTGCGTTCGCTGTATATTTAAATAGCGCTTGACTCTGGAGTCGACTCCAGAGTGCATACTGCGGTTAATGAGAAAATTATCATTGCCGGAGAGTGCCATGTCGACTCCAGAAACACCTAAAAAAGTGCCGCAGTTTTCGGCACTTAAGCTCGCCCCCCTTCCCGCTAAAGAGCCCTGCTGCGCTGCGGATCACGGTTCTGTGCAGGCCGAAGCCGTGGCTCCCGTCCAGGGCCAGCGTTACAGCTGGGTGGTCAACGGCATGGACTGCGCCGCCTGTGCCCGCAAGGTGGAAACCGCCGTCCGCCAGGTCGCGGGCGTCAATCATGTCCAGGTCCTGTTTGCCACCGAAAAACTGCTGGTCGATGCAGGCAGCAACGTCAGCGCCCAGGTCGAAGCGGCGGTGATCAATGCGGGCTATACGCTGCGCAACGAAAATGCCCCCGCCGAAAAAGCCTCCGTGCTGCGCGATAACCTGCCGCTCATCACGCTTGTTCTGCTGATGGCCCTGAGCTGGGGGCTGGAACAGTTCAACCACCCGCTCGGCAACCTCGCCTTTATCGTCACCACCCTGGTCGGACTCTGGCCGGTGGCCCGCCAGGCGCTGCGCCTGATGAAAAGCGGCAGCTGGTTCGCCATTGAAACGCTGATGAGCGTAGCCGCTATCGGGGCACTGTTTATCGGTGCCACGGCGGAAGCCGCTATGGTGCTGCTGCTGTTTCTGATTGGCGAACGGCTCGAAGGCTGGGCGGCCAGCCGGGCGCGGAAAGGGGTCAGCGCCCTGATGGCGCTGAAGCCGGAAACCGCTACGCAGGTGATTAATGGCGAGCGCAAAACCGTGCCCATCGCCGCGCTGCGCCCGGGGGATGTGATTGAAGTTGCCGCCGGTGGGCGTCTGCCTGCCGACGGGACGCTGCTTACCGCCGCGGCCAGCTTTGACGAAAGCGCCCTGACCGGCGAATCCATCCCGGTCGAACGCGCGGCGGGCGAAAAAGTCCCGGCGGGGGCCACCAGCGTCGATCGTCTGGTGCAGCTGACGGTCCTGTCCGAACCGGGCGACAGCGCCATCGACCGCATCCTGAAGCTGATCGAAGAGGCGGAAGAGCGCCGCGCCCCGGTGGAGCGCTTTATCGACCGCTTCAGCCGGATCTATACCCCGGTGATTATGCTGATTGCCCTGCTGGTGGCCGTGGTGCCGCCGCTGCTGTTCAGCGCGCCCTGGGAGGGCTGGATCTACAAAGGGCTGACCCTGCTGCTGATTGGCTGTCCCTGTGCACTGGTGATCTCCACCCCGGCGGCCATTACCTCCGGGCTGGCGGCCGCCGCACGGCGTGGCGCGCTGATTAAGGGCGGTGCCGCGCTGGAGCAGCTGGCGCAGGTGCAGCAGGTAGCGTTCGATAAGACCGGCACCCTGACGGTCGGTAAGCCGCAGGTGACGGGCATTTATCCCCAAGAAATCAGCGAGCAGGACCTGCTGGCGCTGGCCGCCGCGGTGGAGCAAGGTTCAACCCACCCGCTGGCGCAGGCGATTGTGCGTGAAGCACAGACCCGCGGGCTGGCGGTGCCGCCAGCGACCGCCCAGCGTGCGCTGATGGGATCGGGGATTGAAGCCGAGGTCGCGGGCAGAAAGGTGCTTATTTGTGCCGCGGATAAATTCCCTGCCCCGCACTTTGCAACGCAAATCGCTACCCTGGAGCAGGCCGGACAGACGGTGGTGATGGTGGTGCAGGACGACGTGGCAAAAGGTCTGGTCGCGCTGCGGGATACCCTGCGGGATGACGCGAAAGAGGCCGTGCAGGCTCTGCATCAGCTCGGCGTCAACGGCGTGATCCTGACCGGTGATAATCCACGTGCCGCCGCGGCCATTGCCGGCGAGCTGGACCTCGATTTCCGCGCCGGGCTGCTGCCTGCCGATAAAGTGCAGGCGGTGGCGGCCCTGAATGCGGACATGCCGCTGGCGATGGTCGGGGACGGGATTAACGACGCCCCGGCGATGAAGGCAGCCACGCTGGGCATTGCGATGGGTAGCGGCACCGACGTGGCGCTGGAGACCGCCGATGCGGCGCTGACCCATAATCGCCTGACCGGGCTGGCGCAGATGATAAGTCTGGCCCGCGCGACGCGCGCCAATATCCGGCAGAACATCGCCATTGCGCTGGGGTTGAAGGGGATTTTCCTGGTGACCACGTTACTGGGAATGACGGGATTGTGGCTGGCGGTGCTGGCGGATACCGGGGCGACGGTACTGGTGACGGCGAACGCGTTGCGGCTGTTGCGTGGTCGGTAAAAAAACGCCCGGCGGCGCTACGCTTGCACGGGCCTACGGTTTTGTAGGCCGGGTAAGGCGTAGCCGCCACCCGGCAAAATACAGGCACAGAATATGTAGGCCGGGCAAGCGCAGCGCCGCCCGGCATTTTCACTACTGCATTCCCAACATCCGCGGCAGCCACAGCGATATCGCCGGGATGTAGGTCACCATCCCCAGCACCAGCAGCAGCGCGCCGTAGAACGGCAGCATCGCCCGGACCACGCTCTCAATCTTCTGCTTACTCACCGCGCTGGCGACAAACAGCACTGACCCCACCGGCGGCGTAATCAGCCCGATCCCAAGGTTGACCATCATGATCATCCCGAAATGCACCGGATCGATGCCCAGCGAGTTGGTCACCGGCAGCAGCACCGGAGTCAGGATCAGGATGATCGGCGCCATGTCCATCAGGGTGCCAATCAGCAGCAGCATGACGTTGAGGTACATCAGGATCACGTACTTGTTGTCCGAGAGCGAAGTGAAGAACTCGGTGATCCGCATCGGCAGCTGCATGTAGGTCATCACCGCGCCAAACGCCGCCGCAAAGCCGATCAGGATCATCACGATAGTCACCGTTTTCACCGTGCGGCACATCAGCTTCGGCAGCTCGTTCCACTTGTAGTCGCGGTAGATAAACATGGTGACAAAGAAGGCCCACAGGCAGGCAACCGCCGCCGATTCCGTCGCGGTAAAGATCCCCGACAAAATACCGCCGAGAATGATCACCACCGTCATCAGCCCCCACAGGGCATCGAAGAAAATCTTCAGTGCCTGCTTAAAGGGGATCCGCTCGCCTTTCGGATACCCGCGCTTATGGGCAAAGCCCAGGCACAGGATCATCAGGCACAGACCCAGCAGCAGCCCCGGCAGCACCCCGGCGATAAACAGCGTCGCAATCGACACCGTCCCGCCTGCCGCCAGGGAGTAGATCACCGAGTTGTGGCTGGGCGGGATCAGAATCGCCTGCACCGAGCCGCTGGCGGTCACCGCCGCTGCGTATTCACGTGGATAGCCCTTCTTCTCCATCTCCGGGATCATCACGCTGCCGATGGAGGCGGTATCCGCCACCGACGAGCCCGAAATCGCGCCGAAGAAGGTCGAGGCGACGATATTCACCAGCGACAGCCCGCCGCGAATAAAGCCGACAAAGATATAGGCAAAGTTCACCAGCCGGCGGGCAATACCCCCTTCCGCCATGATCGCCCCGGCGAGGATAAAGAACGGGATCGCCAGCAGGGTAAATTTATTCACCCCGCTGGTGATCTGGATCATCAGCGCTTCCAGCGGCAGATCGATCCACAGCGCCCCGGCCACCGCACTTAACCCGACGGCAAAGGCCACCGGCATCCCCAGCGCCAGCAAAATGGCGAGGGTGAAGAGCAAAACAAACGCATCCATAATTCACCCCTTAAGTGTGGTTGCCGATCAGCACGACCGGACGGTTTTCCTGGGAGCCAAACAGCAGGCGCTCAAGGACAAACAAAATGAGGATCGCTGAACCGATGGGCAGCGGCAGATAGCTCTCGCCGGAGGTCAGCACCGGGAACTCCGCCACCGGCTGTTCCCACAGTTCGATGCAGAGCAGATAGCTGTACCAGAAGATGAGCAGCGAAATCACCAGCATCAGCACATCCACCACCTTGGCGCACAGCGTTTTTAACGCCACAGGCAGGCGGTCGGTGAGCATGTTTACCGCGATATGCGATCCGGCGCGGTAGCCCACAGCCGCGCCGATAAAGGTAAAGGTCACCATGCAGATGATGGCGATCGGCTCCGGCCAGGACTCGCCACGATTGAGGACGTAGCGGGAAAAAATCCCAATCGGGATCACGATAGTCATCACCAGCAACGAAACGCCCGCCACGGCCATGGCGAGCAGGTACAGGCGATCCATCCACTTCAGATAGTGTTCGGACATACGTCCTCCACGCAGAGGGTTACTGGACGTCAGCGATTGCTTTCATCAGATCCTGATGCTTGTCGCCATACTGGGCGCGCACCGGCTCCGTCGCTTTGATAAACACCGACTTGTCGATGTCATGGAACTGCACGCCGCCGGCCTTCATTTTTTCCAGCGCCTGGGTGTTGTAGGCTTGCCAGAGTTTGCGCTGCTCCATCTGTGCTTCACGAGCCAGGGTTTTAATCTTTTCCTGCTCATCGGCGCTCAGCTTGTCCCATTTCACTTTGGAGTAGAGCAGCATTTCCGGGGTGATAAAGTGGCCGCTGAGGGTGTAGTTTTTCGCCACCGGCATGTAGTTGTGGGCGACAAAGGTTGGCGGGTTGTTCTCGGCACCGTCAATGACCCCGGTCTGCATCCCGCTGTAGACTTCGCTGACCCCCATCGCCACCGAGTTAGCACCCATGTCTTTCAGCGTGGCCAGCGCCACCGGGCTGCCCTGAACGCGGATCTTCATCCCTTTCAGATCCTCCGGTTTCACCACCGGATTCTTGGTGATCAGGTTACGCGTGCCGGAGTCCATCCAGCCGAGGAACACCAGGCGGGATTTCGGGTTGGCGGTCAGCTTCTCGCCGATCTGCTTGCCGATATCGCCGTCGATCACTTTGTGCATATGGTCTTCATCGCGGAAGACGTAGGGCAGCGTAAAGACTTCGATATCCGGCAGGATCGCGGCCACCGGCGCCATAGAAACGCGAATGATATCGATGGCGCCCAGCTGGGCCTGCTCAATCATCTGCTTTTCATCCCCCAGCACGCCGCCGGGGAAGACCTTCATCTCCAGCTTGCCGTCGGTTTGTTGTTTGAGTTTTTCACCCATGTGCTGCACCGCCACCACGTTCGGGTAGCCCTCGGGATGCACATCGGCAGCTTTAATGGTTTGAGCAGAAACAGAGGCAGCGACAGCAGACAGACACAGAGCGGCCAGCAACGGCTTGAGGGTCGTTTTCATCGAGTCAACTCCAGGGTAGTGAGGGTAGGTATCGAAACGTCGTTTTATTTATACGTTTAATAACTAGACTACGGCCTGGAAAGCGTAGGTGAAGCGCCTCACAAAAAGCGCCAAAAAATGAAATGGTGGTTCAGATTTGTGCGGGATGTCATGCCGGGTGGCGGCTACGCCTTACCCGGCCTACAAGGTCAACGGACTTGCTACCCTTTGCGAATCAGGTACCGATACGGCAGCGCCCCGGTCTCCTGCGCCAGCAGCTCATGTTCCATAAAGGTACAGAAGCCCGGAATATCACGGGTTGTGGCCGGATCGTCGGCAATAATTAACAGCGTTTCGCCGGATTGCATCGTGCGCACGGTTTTGCGCACCATCATGACGGGTTCCGGGCAGCGCAGACCCTGGGCGTCAAGGGTGTGGTCCGGGTGGGTAAACAGATCGGTCATCTTGGTCTCGTCCAGATAAAAACGGCAGTAGTTTACGCCGCGAGCCGGGCAAAGCAAACCAGGTTAACGATTGCGTGAAAATTAGCCATTGCAAACTGCCATCAAAGCAGTATCATGCGGCGGCTTTATTGGGTTCCCTCACCCCAAATATTAATCAAAAAGGTCACAATATGACGCAGTTCTCTCAATCGCAGCGCGTAAAAGCGTTGTTCTGGCTTTCGCTTTTTCATCTGCTGGTGATCACCTCCAGTAACTACCTGGTGCAGCTGCCAATCTCCATTTTTGGTTTTCATACCACCTGGGGCGCGTTCAGTTTCCCGTTTATCTTCCTTGCGACCGATCTCACCGTCCGTATCTTTGGCGCGCCGCTGGCCCGACGCATTATCTTTGCCGTCATGCTCCCCGCGCTGTTCGTTTCGTACGTGATTTCGTCCTTGTTCTATATGGGCAGCTGGCAGGGCTTTGAGGCGCTGACGCACTTCAACCTGTTCGTCGCCCGTATCGCCGCCGCCAGCTTTATGGCCTATGCGCTGGGGCAGATCCTCGACGTGCATGTCTTTAACCGCCTGCGACAGAACCATCGCTGGTGGATGGCACCGACCGTCTCCACGCTGTTTGGCAACGTCAGCGACACCCTGGCCTTTTTCTTTATCGCCTTCTGGCGCAGCCCGGATGCGTTCATGGCGCAGCACTGGATGGAAATTGCGCTCGTGGACTACGCCTTTAAGGTGCTTATCAGCCTGGTCTTCTTCCTGCCGATGTACGGCGTGCTGCTGAATATGTTGCTGAAAAGATTCGCGGATAAATCTGAAATCCCGGGATTGCAGGCTGGTTAAGGGTTCCCCTGAACAGTTGTGATAAGATGGATTGATGCGCCGTTATGGCCGTTTATCGAAAGGAAGAATGTAATGCGCAATCTGGTTAAATATGTCGGGATTGGCCTGCTGGTGATGGGGCTGGCAGCCTGTGATAACAGCGACACCAAAACGCCTGCTCAGGCTGCGTCTGCTGAAAGCAACGCCACGGGTCAACCGGTCAGCCTGATGGATGGCAAACTCAGCTTCTCTCTGCCGGCGGATATGACCGATCAGAGCGGCAAGCTGGGCACCCAGGCCAACAACATGCACGTCTATTCCGATGCCACCGGGCAAAAAGCGGTGATTGTGATCGTCGGCGATGACACCAATGAAGACCTGGGCGTGCTGGCTAAACGTCTGGAAGATCAGCAGCGCAGCCGCGACCCGCAGCTGCAGGTCGTGACCAACAAAGCCATCGAGCTGAAAGGCCATAAGCTGCAACAGCTGGACAGCATTATCTCTGCCAAAGGCCAGACCGCTTACTCTTCCGTGGTGCTGGGCAAAGTGGACAACAAACTGCTGACCCTGCAGATCACGCTGCCTGCTGACGATCAGCAGAAAGCGCAAACTGCCGCAGAGAACATCATCAATACCCTCGTGATTCAGTAAGTTCTCACGATGAAATGGCCTCCACTGGAGGCCATTTTTTTAGCCGCCACGTCAGCAGTAACGCCACCGCCACCAGCCCCGCTGCCGCCAGATAGATAACCGGCACCCCGGCCCACGCCATCACCAGCCCGGCCAGCGGCCCGGTGATCCCGAGCGACATATCCATAAATACCGTGTAGGTCGCCAGCGCCGCGCCCTGGTTCTGCTGCGGCACCGCCTTCACCGCCACTACCCCCAGCGCCGGGAACACCAGCGAGAAGCCCGCCCCCGCGAGGAACACCCCGATCCGCGCCATCCAGGGTGCATCGGCGATGCCGGTCAGGAGCAGGCCGACAATCTCAACGCTGAAGCAGATGATGGCGACGTTCAGCCCGCCCAGCCGGTTGATGCCGTTCGGGAACAGCAGCCGCGTCCCGACGAAGGCACAGCTGAACAGGGTCAACGCAAAGGCCGCGCCGTCCCAGCCTTTATCGGCGTAGAACAGGGTGATGAAGGTGGCGATCACCCCAAAACCTGCCGAGCCGAGGGCCAGCGCCATGCCGTAGGGCCAGACGCGCCCCAGCACCGCGCGAAACGGCATCGGCTTGCCTTTGCTGGCTTTGACTTTCGGTCGCGGCAGCGCAAATAAAATTGCCAGCAGCGCCACCACCATAATGGTGAGCGCCAGCCCGTTCAGGCCGGTGTAGCGATAGCAGAGCACCCCCAGCGGGGCCCCCATCGCCATCGCCCCGTAGGTCACAATCCCGTTCCAGGAGATCACCCGCCCGATGTGCGACGCCCCCACTACCCCCACGCCCCATAGCGTGGAGCCGGTTCCGGCGAGGCTCTGCCCGACCCCGAGGATCACCCGCCCCAGACAGAGCAGCGCCAGGCTCACCATCGGCCAGGCGCTGGTTAACCCGGCGAGGAAATAACTCACCCCGCTCAGGAAGCAGCCGCAGAGCCCAAGCACCACAATGCTTTTCGGGCCAAACAGATCGGCATAGCGCCCGGCATAAGGGCGGCTCAGCAGGGTGGCGAAGTATTGCAGGCTGATCACCAGACCGGCCCAGAAGGCGCTAAAGCCCATGACGTCATGGACATAGCCCGGCAACACGGCCAGCGGCAGGCCGATAGTCAGATAGCTGGCAAAGTTGAAAATAACGACGGAAACAATACGCAGGTTGAGGCGTAATCCACTCAGTGCCGGTTCGGCGGCGGGTTCGGGCATCAGGTTCACCAGAATTTTTACAACAGTGTTTCACTATTACCATGACAGGGGCTGAAATGCAGCAGCGACTTTAAGATTAACGGCCTCCGCCGAAGCGCTGCGCGCGCACTACACTTATGAGCATCTCATAAGAGGAAACACTATGTTAACCACGCCACCCGGTAAACCGGGTCTTACACAGCCTGATAAATCCGGTCTTCACATATTGCTCAAACTGGCCTGCCTGGTGGTGATCCTCGCCGGTATTCACGCCGCCGCGGATATTCTCGTGCAGCTGCTGCTGGCGCTCTTTTTCGCCATCGTTCTCAACCCTCTCGTCACCTGGTTTTTGCGTCGTGGGTTCAGCCGCCCTCTGGCCATCACCATTGTGGTGGTGGTGATGCTGATTGGCCTGACGGCGCTGTTTGGGGTGCTGGCGGCCTCGCTCAATGAATTTGCCGCCCTGCTGCCGAAATACAATAAAGAGCTGACGCGCAAACTGGTCGATCTGCAGGAGATGTTCCCGTTTCTCAACCTGCATATCTCCCCGGAGCGAATGCTGAAGCGAATGGACTCGGAAAAGGTGATGACCTTTGCCACCGCGCTGATGACCCAGCTTTCCGGGGCGATGGCCAGCGTCCTGCTGCTGGTGATGACCGTGGTCTTTATGCTGTTTGAAGTCCGCCACGTGCCGTACAAAATGCGTTTTGCCCTCAATAACCCGCAGATCCACATCGCCGGCCTGCACCGGGCGCTGAAGGGCGTGTCCCACTATCTGGCGCTGAAAACGCTGTTAAGCCTCTGGACGGGCGCGATTGTCTGGCTGGGGCTGACGCTGCTGGGTGTGCAGTTCGCCCTGATGTGGGGCGTGCTGGCCTTCCTGCTCAACTATGTACCCAATATTGGCGCGGTGATCTCCGCCGTCCCGCCGATGATCCAGGCGTTTCTGTTTAATGGCCTCTATGAGTGCGCCATGGTGGGGGCGCTGTTCCTGATCGTCCATATGGTGCTGGGTAATATCGTTGAGCCCCGGATGATGGGCCACCGGCTGGGGATGTCGACCATGGTGGTGTTCCTGTCGTTACTGATCTGGGGCTGGTTACTCGGCCCGGTCGGGATGCTGCTGTCCGTTCCGCTCACCAGCGTCTGTAAGATCTGGATGGAGACCACTCAAGGGGGCAGCAAGCTGGCGATCCTGCTCGGCCCAGGCCGACCGAAAAGCCGCTTACCAGGATAACGTATGTACGAAAAGGACACCCTTAGCGCGCTTGAGGCCATCACCGAAGCGCAGCGTATCGCCTTTGCCCCGATGCTGTTTCAGACCGCGCTTTGTCTGCGTAACACCGGGATACTTGCCTGGCTGGACAAGCAGGGGCAGCGCGGCGCTTCTCTTGATGAGATCGTGGCCAACAGCACCCTCAGTGACTATGGCGCTGGCGTATTGCTGGATATGGGGTTAAGCGGGCGGATCGTGACCCACAGCGAGGGGCGATACTATCTGGCCAAAATTGGTCACTATCTCCTGCATGACAGCATGACCCGCATCAACATGGATTTCACCCAGGATGTTTGCTACCAGGGCCTGTTTCATCTTGCCGATGCATTGAAAGCGGAAAAACCGGCCGGATTGGCCGTCTTTGGCGAGTGGCCGACCATTTATCCGGCGCTCTCCGCCCTGCCCGAACAGGCGCAGCGGAGCTGGTTTGCTTTCGATCACTTCTATTCCGATGGCGCATTCGAGGCCGCATTACCCCTTATATTCGCAAGCAGGCCGACAAAATTGTACGATGTCGGCGGAAATACGGGTAAATGGGCGCTACGCTGCTGTCGTTACGATGAAAATATCGCCGTGACGCTGCTCGATCTGCCGCAGCAAATCGCACTGGCTCAGGAAAATATCGCAAAAGCAGGATTATCTCATCGTATTGAGCTCTACCCTGTCGATATGCTTAGCGACGCTGCTCTGCCGGATGACGCCGATATCTGGTGGATGAGCCAGTTTCTGGACTGCTTCTCCCCCGATCAGATTGTTGCCCTGCTGAGCAAGGTGGCGAAGGTGATGAAGCCAGGCGCCCGCCTGTGCATCATGGAGCTGTTCTGGGATGCGCAACGATTCGAAGCGGCCTCCTTCAGCCTGAACGCCACCTCGCTCTATTTCACCTGTATGGCGAACGGCAACAGCCGTTTTTACAGCGTAGAGAAATTTTATCACTATCTGGAGAGAGCAGGATTCCGGGTAGAACAACGGCAGGACAATCTCGGGGTAGGCCACACCTTATTGATTTGTCAGAAAATAAACAATAACGCGACCTGACCTTCGGCCGCGTTGCTGGATAACGGGTTTATCGCGGACGCGCGCAGATGAAATTTGCACTTAACATTCTCGACTGGCAAGCCAGAGCGCCAGGCCTTAGTGATGCCAGCCACTGGCAGGCATGGTCACAGGGTTTGCATGCCATCGATCCTGCTGCGCCGCAGGCCACGCTGTCCGAACTGCCGATGATGACCGCCCGCCGCCTCAGTTCCGGCAGTAAACTGGCGGTCGATTGCGGTCTGGCAATGATGCGAAAACATGCCATTGATGCCGTGGTCTATACCAGCCGTCACGGCGAGCTGGAGCGTAACTATCGCCTCCTGCATGCGCTGGCGACCGGGCAGGATGTTTCCCCTACCGATTTCGCCATGTCGGTCCACAACTCTGCGGTGGGCAATCTGACTATCGCGGCGCGCCAGCCGATTGTCTCGTCGTCCCTTTCTGCCGGCATGGATACTTTTCAGCAGGGCCTGTGCGAAGTGCTGAGCCTGCTGCATGCCGGCTATAAGCGGGTGCTCATGGTCGATTTCGACGGCACCCTACCCGACTTTTACCGCTCCGCGCTCCCGGCCCAAATGCCGACCTGGCCCTATGCTCTGGCGCTGGTCATCGAAGCCGGTGACGCCCTGCGCTGCGAAACGCAGCCTGCCCGCTGCGTTGAAGAACTCTCCCTGCCGCAGAGCCTGCTGTTTCTGCGCCACTACCTGCGTGACGATCGGCAGTTTGACGTGCCCGGCGAGCGCCTGCTGTGGCAGTGGACGCGGGCATGACAGGTATCCGGGCGGCCCTCAGTCGTGGCTGGCGGCTGGTGATGACCGGCTTATGCTTTGTGCTGTTTGGCGCGGGCGGCCTGCTGCTGTCGCTGGTGTGGTTCAACCTGTTGAACCTGGTCCAGCGCGATCGCGCCCGTCGCCGCCGCCTTGCCCGACGCAGTATTGCCGCCAGCTTCCGGGCTTTTTTAACCGTCGCCCGCGCTCTCGGCGTGCTGGATTACCGCTTCGATAATCTCGAGGCGCTGCGCCAGGAGCGCGCCTGTCTGGTAGTGGCGAATCATCCGACGCTGATCGACTACGTGCTGATCGCCTCGGTGATGCCGGAAACCGACTGTCTGGTGAAAAGCGCCCTGCTGCGTAACCCTTTTCTCAGCGGGGCGATCCGGGCGGCGGATTACCTGATCAACAGCGAAGCCGACACCCTGTTAAGCGCCTGTCAGCAACGACTGAACCAGGGTGACACCCTGCTGATTTTTCCGGAAGGCACGCGCACGCAGGTGGGGAAAGCCATTACGCTGCAACGCGGCGCGGCCAATATTGCCGTGCGTTGCGCCAGCGACCTGCGGGTGGTGCTCATCCACTGCAGCGAGCATCTGCTCGATAAACACAGCCGGTGGTATGACATACCGCCGAATAAACCCTTTTTTACGGTCGATGTCCGTGAGCGGGTCAATATTAATGATTTTTACGATGCAGCAGTCCACGAGCCGGCTCTGGCGGCAAGACAACTTAACCGGCACCTGCAGCATCGCTTAACATCCGGTCTTCAATCTTTGTCAGGAATTAATGATGCAAGCGCTCTACCTTGAAATTAAAAATCTTATCATTACCACCCTCAATCTGGACGAATTGACCGCAGAGGATATCGATACGGATGCCGCACTGTTTGGCGATGGGTTGGGCCTTGACTCAATTGATGCCCTTGAACTGGGACTGGCGATAAAAAACCGGTACGGCGTGGTGTTATCCGCCGAAAGCGAAGAGATGCGCCAGCATTTCTACTCCGTCGCCACCCTGGCCTCCTTCATCACCGCCCAACGCGCCTGAGACCGAATTTATTATGACTACAGAACACAAAACCGTTTACCAGGAAGTCACCACCCTTCTGATCACCCTGTTTGAAGTTGCACCGGACGCTATCACTCCCGAGGCGCGCCTGTATGAGGACCTGGAGCTGGACAGCATCGACGCCGTCGACATGGTTGTTCACCTGCAGAAGAGAACCGGCGCCCGCATCAAACCGGAAACCTTCAAGTCGGTACGTACCGTGCAGGACGTCGTGGATGCGGTAGAAAAACTTCTGCGCGAAGCCTGAGATCCTATGCGTGGCGGACGGTCATTTCCGGTGCTCCCACTGCTGACGGTATTGCTACTGGTCGCATGGCCCTTTCTGATTGGCTTTGGGCTGGCGCATAACAGCCTGCACTGGCTGCTGCCGCTGATGGCTGCCCTGCTGCTGTTCCGTTTTCGCCAGGCGCGGCAGAACGCCGGGCCGATGCGCTATGTGACGCAGAGCGTGGCCCTGGCGGGCATCGTCCTGTGCGCGGCAAGCGTTCTGCTGAAAGCGCATCAGTGGCTGCTGTTCTATCCGGTGATCGTCAACCTGGCGATGCTGGCCGTCTTTGGCGGATCGCTGTGGACAGCGATGCCGCTGGTCGAACGTCTGGCGCGACTCCGTGACCCGAATTTACCCCCTTCCGGCGTGCGCTATACCCGCGTCGTCACCCGGGTGTGGTGTGGCTTTTTCATCTTCAACGGGAGTGTGGCGCTGTTCACCGTGTTGCGGGGTGATATGCACCTCTGGACGCTGTGGAACGGCATGATTGCCTACATCCTGATGGGAACCTTAATGGCAGGCGAGTGGCTGGTACGGCAACGGATGATTAAAAAAGATGCATAAGCCCCTGCCTTTGAGCCAGTGGCTGAGCGCCCCTCGCCCGGACGACACCCCTGTCGCCTGGTCGGGGGATGGTGGCTGGACGCTCGGGCAGCTGCGCCACGACGTCAGCGTCCTGACGGCCTGTTTGCAGCAGCAGGAAGGCGATCGCTGGGCGCTCTGTTTTGACAACAGCTATCTGTTTATCGTCGCCCTGCTGGCCACGCTGCATGCGGGTAAAACCCCGGTGCTGCCTGGCCACAGCCGCGAAGCGCAACTGGAAGAGCAGCAGGAACTGTTCAGCGGGGTGCTGAGCGACAGGACGCTGAACGTTCGCGGCCGCCTGATGGTGGTCAGCGCTGCCCGTTGCGGGGCAACCACCTGCACGCCACTGCCGGCCATTGATGACACCCGCGTGGTCGAGCTGTTCACCTCCGGCTCCACCGGGCGGCCTGAGCGGATCGTCAAGAGCATCGCCCAGCTCGATCGGGAGGCCAGGCTGCTGGCTGCCCATTTTGGCGAGCGGCTGAACGGCTGCCGCGTGGTGGCCTCAGTGGTGCCACAGCACCTGTACGGCCTGACGTTTCGCATTGTGCTGCCGATGTCGCTGGGACTGCCGCTGCACACGGAGATGCTCGCCTATGCCGAGCAGCTGGCGGCGCTGGATCGCACTCAGCGCTACCTGTTTATCAGCAGCCCGGCGTTTCTCAAGCGGCTCGATACCCGGCTCACCCCGCCGCCCGTCGCGGTGCTGATTTCGGCCGGAGGCATGCTGACGTGGGAATCGGCCTGCGATACCCAGCGCTGGCTGGGACTCTGGCCGGATGAAATTTACGGCAGTAGCGAAACCGGCGTCCTCGCCTGGCGCTATCGTCAGGCGGATAAACGCCTCTGGCACCCCTTCCCCGGCGTGACCTTTAGCCGCGATAATGACGCCCTGCGCGTCACCTCGCCGCTGATCGTTGAGGCGGACGGCGTGCTGCTCGATGATATTCTGCACATTGAGGATAACGGTCAGTTTAGCCTTCTTGGCCGCCGGGGACGGGTGGTGAAAATCGAAGAGAAACGCATCTCCCTGTCCGAGGTCGAACAGCGTCTGCTGGCGCTGGACGGCATCTGCGAAGCGGCAGCGCTGCCGGTAACCCGCGATGGACGGCAGGGCGTTGGCGTGCTGCTGGTGGTGAATGACGCCGGGCGTCAACAGCTGCACCAGCGCGGCAGTAAAGCGCAGATCCTCGCATGGCGACGCGCCCTGCGGCCCTGGCTCGAGCCGGTCGCCATCCCCCGCTACTGGCGCATCATTGATGAAATGCCGGTAAACAGTATGAACAAGCGTGTCTATGCGCAGTTACTGGAGTTATTTCATGAAAATCCATGAAATCGAGCGCCATCAGGCACAACCGCAGCATCTTGAGATCGTCCTGTACCTCGATCCGGCGCTGTTCTGGTTTCAGGGCCATTTTGCCGTGCAGCCGCTGCTGCCGGGCGTCGCCCAGCTTGACTGGGTGATGCACTACGCCACCACGCTGCTGGCACCCGAGCACCGTTTTCACAGTATTCAGAACGTGAAATTCCAGGCGCCGCTGCTCCCGGGTGCCACCGTGACGCTCGTCCTCGACTGGAACGCGGAGCGCCAGACGATCGCCTTTAGCTATCAACGCCACGACGGCGAACAGCGCCTTATGGCCAGCAGCGGGAAGATTCGCTTATGCCATTAACCTTCCGCCCCTGCATCCTGATCCCCTGCTACAACCACGGGGCGATGATGGCGGACGTCCTGAGGCGCCTGGCGCCGTTTCATCTGCCAGTGATTGTGGTCGATGATGGCAGCGACGCCCGCACCCGTCAGGAGCTGGAGCGCCTGGCAGCCGACAATGCGCAGGTGACGCTGGTGCGGCTGACGCACAACGGCGGTAAAGGGGCCGCGGTGATCCGCGGGCTGAAGGTCTGCGCCGGGGCCGGTTTTACCCATGCGGTGCAGGTGGATGCCGACGGTCAGCATGCTATTGAGGACATTCCGCAGCTGCTGGCGCTGGCAGAGCGCCACCCGCAGGCGTTGATCTCCGGCCAGCCGGTCTTTGATGACTCGATTCCCCGCTCGCGCCTGTATGGCCGCTGGGTCACCCACATTTGGGTGTGGATCGAAACCCTCTCATTACAGCTCAAGGACAGTATGTGCGGCTTTCGGGTCTACCCGGTGGCCCCGACGCTACAGGTGATTAACAGCGTGCCGATTGGCAAGCGCATGGATTTTGATACCGAAGTGATGGTGCGCCTCTACTGGCAGGGCAATCCCAGCTATTTCCTGCCCACCCGGGTGACCTATCCCCAGGATGGTATCTCCCACTTCGATGCCCTGAACGACAACCTGCGCATCTCCTGGATGCACACCCGGCTGTTCTTCGGCATGCTGCCGCGCATCCCTTCCCTGCTCTTTCGCCGCCGCAGCCCGCACTGGGCGCAGCAGCAGGAGGTGAAAGGGCTGAACGGTATGCGCCTGATGCTGCGGGTCTGGCAGCTGCTTGGCCGCAGGGCATTTACCCTCCTGCTGTGGCCGGTGATTGCCGTCTACTGGCTGACCGCCCGCCCGGCGCGTCAGGCATCGCAACAGTGGCTTGCCCGGGTGCGCGAGACCCTGGCGCAGCGCCAGCAGCCAAAGCCCGCGCGCCTGAACAGCTTTTTCCACTTCCTGCGTTTTGGCAATGCGATGCTGGATAAGGTTGCCAGCTGGCGGGGCGAGCTGAAACTGGGCCGGGACGTGGTGTTTGCCCCTGGCGCACGGGAAAAGCTCGATCTTAGCGTGCCTGAGGGCAAGCTGCTGCTGGCCTCCCATCTCGGGGATGTCGAGGCCTGCCGTGCGCTGGCGCAGCTCGACGGCAGCAAGATCATCAATGCCCTGGTGTTCAGCGATAACGCCCAACGCTTCAAACAGATCATGCAGGAGATGGCCCCTCAGGCCGGGCTGAACCTGATCCCGGTGACCAATATAGGCCCCGAGACCGCCATCCTGCTGAAAGAGAAGATCGATCGTGGAGAATGGGTGGCGATCGTCGGGGATCGGATCGCCGTCGATCCGCAGCGCGGCGGCAGCTGGCGCGTGGTGTGGAGCGACTTTATGGGCCAGCCTGCCCCCTTCCCCGAAGGGCCATTTATACTCGCCTCGCTGATGCGCTGCCCGGTGATGCTGATTTTCGCCCTGCACCAGCAGCAGAAGCTGCATATCCACTGCGAAGACTTTGCCGATCCGCTGCTGTTACCGCGCAGCGAGCGCCAGCAGGCGTTACAGCAGACCGTCGACCGTTATGCCCAACGGCTGGAGCACTTTGCGCTGCAGGCCCCGCTCGACTGGTTTAATTTTTTCGATTTCTGGCGTCTGCCGGATGCCAAAGAGAAGGAGTAAAGGGTGCTGACCGATCCCCGCTTTACGACCGAAGTAGAGTTGACCGTACCGTTTCACGACGTCGATATGATGGGCGTGGTCTGGCACGGCAACTATTTCCGTTATTTTGAGATTGCCCGCGAGGCCCTGCTCAATCAGTTCGATTACGGCTATCGCCAGATGAAGGCGTCCGGCTATCTCTGGCCGGTAGTGGATACCCGGGTAAAATACCGCGATGTCCTCACCTTCGAGCAACGGATCCGCGTCCGGGCCCACATCGAAGAGTTTGAGAACCGCCTGCGTATCGCCTATCAGATTTTTGACGCCACCAGCGGCAAACGAACCACCACCGGATACACCATTCAGGTGGCGGTGGAAGAGAAGAGCCGCGAACTCTGCTTTGTCAGCCCGGCCGTCCTGTTTGAGCGTATGGGAGTGACACCATGAAGTGGTTACCGCTGCTTGCCCTGCTGGTCAGCCCGTTCGTCAGCGCCGTGACGCTGGACGAACTACAGCAGCGCTTTACCGAACAGCCGGTGGTGCGCGCCCACTTTGAGCAGACCCGCACCATCAAGGATCTGCCCCAGCCGCTGCGATCCCACGGCGAGATGCTGATCGCCCGCGACAGCGGTCTGCTGTGGGATCAAAAGGCCCCTTTCCCGATGACGCTGCTGCTGGACGACACACGGATGGTGCAGGTCATCAACGGCCAGCCGCCGCAGACCATTACCGCTGAAAATAACCCGCAGATGTTCCAGTTCAACCACCTGCTGCGCGCCCTGTTCCAGGCGGATCGCAAGGTGCTGGAGGAGAACTTCCGCATCGACTTTAAAGACCTCGGCAATGGCCGCTGGTCGCTGGTGCTGACCCCCACCACCACCCCGCTGGACAAGATTTTCGCCTCGATGGATCTGGGTGGCGCAACGTATCTGGAGTCCATCGTGCTGAACGACAAGCAGGGCGACCGGACGGATATCGCCCTTTCCCACCATCAGCTCACGCCCGCCAGTCTGACCGATGCCGAACGCCAACGCTTTGCCGCACCGTAATTCCCGACGTCCGGCGTTGGTGTGGGCGGCGGTATGCCTGGCGCTGCTGGGCATACTGCTGGCGCTGTTACCGGGGGCACGGCTGAACAGCAGCGTGCTGGCGATGCTGCCTAAACAGAGCCTTGGGGCGATCCCTCCGGCCCTGAACGACGGCTTTATTGAGCGCCTCGATCGCCAGCTGGTATGGCTGGTCAGCCCGGGTAAACAACCCGATCCGCAGGTGGCGCAGCAGTGGCTGCGTCTGTTGCAGGGGTCGGGGTCCCTGCACGAGGTAAAAGGGCCGATGGACGCCGCCGGGCAGAAAGCCTGGGGCGAGTTTTTCTGGCAGCACCGCAACGGCCTGATCGACCCCGCCACCCGCGCGCGCCTGCAAAACGGCGGTGAGGCACAAGCGCAGTGGATCCTCTCCCAGCTGTATTCGGCCTTCTCCGGGGTCAGCGGCAAAGAGCTGCAAAACGATCCGCTGATGCTGATGCGCGGCTCGCAGCTGTCGCTTGCACAAAACAGCCAGAAGCTGCGGCTGATGGACGGCTGGCTGGTGACCAAAGACGATGCCGGAAATTACTGGTATCTGCTGCACGGCGAGCTGGCCGGTTCGTCGTTCGATATGCAGCAAACCCACCGGCTGGTGACCCGGCTTCACGATCTCGAAAGCCAGCTGAAAACCCAGTATCCGCAGGCGCAGCTGCTGTCGCGCGGGACGGTGTTTTACAGCGACTACGCCAGCCAGCAGGCCAAACGGGATATCTCAACCCTCGGCGTCGCCACCGTGCTGGGGGTGATCCTGCTGATTGTGGCGGTGTTCCGCTCCCTGCGCCCGCTGCTGCTGTGCCTGATCTCCATCGCCATGGGTGCGCTGGCAGGTACGGTCACGACGCTGCTGCTGTTTGGCGAACTGCATCTGATGACCCTGGTGATGAGCATGAGCATCATCGGTATCTCGGCGGATTACACGCTCTACTACCTGACCGAGCGGATGGTTCACGGCGGGCAGGCCTCGCCGTGGCAAAGCCTGGCGAAGGTACGTAATGCGCTGCTGCTGGCGCTGCTCACCACCGTGGCGGCCTATTTGATCATGATGCTGGCACCCTTCCCGGGCATTCGCCAGATGGCGGTGTTTGCCGCCGTAGGGCTGAGCGCCTCGTGCCTGACGGTCATTTTCTGGCATCCGTGGCTGTGTCGCGGCTTGCCGGTGCGTCCGGTTCCGGCCAGCGGGCTGATGCTGCGCTGGCTGGCAGCATGGCGCGACCGGCGCGTGTCGGTTGGCGTGCCGGTTGCGCTGGCCCTGGTCGCCCTGGCGGGTATTGCCACGCTACGGGTGGATGACGATATCGCCCAGCTTCAGGCTCTGCCGCAGGATATTCTGGCCCAGGAGAAAACCATTACCGCCCTGACCGGGCAGAATGTCGATCAGAAATGGTTTGTGGTGCACGGTGCGTCGGCCCAGCAGACGCTGGAGCGGCTGGAGGCCTTTACCCCGGCGCTGGCCCGGGCGCAGCAGGCGGGTGACCTGAAATCCTGGCGCACCCTGCCGCTGAACTCGCTGGCGCGGCAGGAGCGCGATCTGACCCTGCTGCGCAAGGCGGCGCCTGCCGTCACCCGGGGGCTGCAAAACGCCGGGCTGACGAGCGTGTCGCCGGATCTGAGCGCTATGCCGGTCGGGGTTGAAGCCTGGCTTGCCAGCCCGGCCAGTGAAGGCTGGCGTCTGCTGTGGCTTACGCTGCCCGACGGCGAAAGCGGCGTGCTGGTACCGGTGGATGGCGTGAAAAACAGTCCGGCGCTGCGCGAGCTGGCGGAGCAACATTCGGGCGTGGTGTGGGTGGATCGCAAGGCGAGTTTCGACAGCCTGTTTGCCCTCTACCGCAGCGTACTCACTGGCCTGCTGGCGGTCGCCCTGGCGACGATCGCCTGCGGTGCCATACTGCGCCTCGGCTGGCGCAAGGGGCTGATCACCCTGGTGCCCTCGCTGGTGTCGCTGGGCTGCGGCCTCGCCGCGCTGGCGGTAACCGGCCATCCGGTTAACCTGTTTTCGCTGCTGGCGCTGGTGCTGGTCCTCGGCATCGGGATCAACTACACGCTATTCTTCAACAACCCACGCGGCACGCCGTTGACCTCGATGCTGGCCATTACCCTGGCGATGATAACGACCCTGTTAACCCTCGGTATGCTGGTCTTCAGCGCCACCCAGGCGATCGGCAGCTTCGGCATTGTGCTGGTCAGCGGTATTTTCACGGCCTTCCTGCTGGCGCCGCTGGCAATGCCCGCTCAAAAAGAGAGAGAACGATGATGTCCCCTTTTTACCGCGCCGTGGCGCTTATCGGCGCGCTGCTGCTGGCCGGTTGCAGCCACACGGCACAAAAAAATGACGATGCGCGCCCGCAGGCGTGGCTCCAGCCGGGTACCAGAGTGACGCTGCCGCCGCCGGGCATTACCCCGGGGCTGAACTCCCAGCAGCTACTGACCGGGAGCTTCAACGGCAAAACCCAGTCGCTGCTGGTGATGCTGAATGCCGATGCGCAAAAAGTGACCCTCGCCGGGCTGTCATCGGTGGGTATCCGGCTGTTCCTCGCCACCTATAATGAAACGGGCATCCATACTGAACAGTCGATTGTTGCATCTGAGCTGCCTCCGGCCAGCCAGGTGCTGGCGGACGTGATGCTCAGCCACTGGCCGATTAGCGCCTGGCTGCCGCAGCTGCCGAAGGGCTGGACGCTGAAGGATAAAGGCGACCGCCGCGAGCTGCGCAATGCCGACGGCAAGCTGGTGACGGAGATTGTCTACCTGCAGCGCAAAGGCAAGCGCGTGCCGATCAGCATCGAACAGCAGGTGTTCCACTACCACATCACCATTCAATATCTGGATGACTGAGATGATCTACATTTCTGCCGTTGGCCTGATCAACGCCCTGGGCAATTCGCCCGACGAGATTGCTGCTAACCTGACGCGCGGCGTGGCCCCCGGCATGCGCCTGCGCAGCGGCTGGTTACAGGGTCAGGACGCGGTGCTGGGCGGCGTCGACGGCGAACTGCCCGCTATCCCGGAGAGCTTTGCCTCGCACCGCTCGCGCAATAATCAGCTGCTGCTGGCGGCGCTGGCGCAGATCCAGCCAGTCGTCGATGAGGCCATTGCCCGTTACGGCCACGATCGGGTGGCGGTGGTGCTGGGCACCAGCACCTCCGGGCTCGACGAGGGCGACAAGCATGTGGACCTGTCGATGAGCGGCGAAGCCAGCGTCAACTGGCGCTACGCCCAGCAGGAGCTGGGCGATCCGTCGCGCTTTCTGGCGAACTGGCTCGGTCTGGAAGGTCCGGCTTTTACCCTTTCGACCGCCTGCTCCTCCAGCGCGCGGGCAATCATCAGCGGGCGTCGCCTGATTGACGCCGGGCTGGTGGATGTCGCCATCGTCGGCGGGGCAGATACCCTGAGCCGGATGCCGGTGAATGGCTTTAACAGCCTCGAATCCCTCTCCACCACGCTGTGCGAACCCTTTGGCCGCGACCGCCGGGGGATCACCATTGGTGAAGCGGCGGCGCTGATGGTGCTCACCCGCGAGCCGCAGCCGGTGGCGCTGCTGGGTACCGGCGAATCGAGCGATGCATACCATATTTCCGCCCCCCATCCGCAGGGTGAAGGGGCGATCCGCGCCATTACCCAGGCGTTGAACGACGCCGGAATGAAACCGGACGAGGTGGGCTACATCAACCTGCACGGCACCGCGACACCGCTCAACGATCAGATTGAATCCCGGGTGATACAGGATCTGTTTGGCGAGGCGGTACCCTGCAGTTCAACCAAGCACCTGACCGGGCATACGCTGGGGGCGGCGGGGATCACCGAAGCGGCGCTGAGCTGGCTGATCCTGACCCGCGATCTGTCCCTGCCCGCCCAGGATTTCACCCGCTATGCGCCGGATCCGACGCTCGCCCCCTGCGGCGTGCTGCATCAGCCCACCGCGTTGAAAAAAGCGGTGATTTTGTCAAATTCGTTCGCCTTTGGCGGCAATAACGCCAGCATCCTGCTGGGGAGAGCGTCATGAGTTATTTATCCCCGACCGACTACCTGCCTCACGATGCCCCTATGCTGCTGCTGGAATCGGTCGAAAATGTGCTGGCCGAGTCTGCCGTCTGCCGCGTCACCGTCACTCCGCAGGGCGTGCTGGCACCGTTTCTCGATGCTGCGGGCGATCTGCCGGGCTGGTACGCACTTGAGCTGATGGCCCAGACCGTTGGCGTCTGGTCCGGCTGGCACCGCCAGCAGAAGGGTCAGGAGAGCATGTCGCTTGGCATGGTGCTGGGGGCACGGGAGCTGGTCTGCGCCGCAGGATGCTTCCCGGCCAGCAGCGAGTTAACCATCACGGCCACGCTGCTGATGCAGGATGAACGCTTTAGCAGCTTCGAGTGCGCCATCCTCGCCAAAGGGGCCACGCTGGCCACCGGGCGGGTGAATACCTTCCAGCCCAGCCAGCAGGAATTAGCATCACTGTTTAAACAGGGGGTAAATCAATGAGTCGTTCTGTTCTGGTCACCGGCGCCAGCAAAGGCATTGGCCGGGCTATCGCCCTCAAGCTCGCCGCCGACGGGTTTACCCTCGGCGTGCATTACCACCGCGACGCCGCGGGCGCGCAGGAAACCCTGAAAGCCATCGAGCAGGCGGGAGGCAACGGGCGTCTGCTCTCGTTTGACGTGGGCAATCGCGCGCAGTGCCGCGAGGTGCTGGAGCAGGATATCGAGGCCCATGGCCCCTGGTACGGCGTGGTCAGCAACGCCGGGATCGCCCGGGATGGTGCCTTCCCGGCCCTCAGTGAAGAGGACTGGGACAGCGTGATCCACACCAATCTCGACAGCTTTTACAACGTCATTCACCCCTGCATCATGCCCATGATCGGCACCCGCAAGGGCGGGCGCATTATCACGCTGTCGTCGGTTTCGGGCGTGATGGGCAACCGCGGCCAGGTGAACTACAGCGCGGCAAAAGCGGGCATTATCGGCGCCACCAAAGCCCTGGCGATGGAGCTGGCGAAGCGCAACATCACCGTCAATTGCATCGCGCCCGGGCTGATTGATACCGGGATGATCGAGATGGAAGAGGCCGCCCTGAAAGAGGCGATGGCCATGATCCCGATGAAGCGGATGGGTCAGGCGGAGGAGGTGGCCGGACTGGCCAGCTATCTGATGTCGGACAGTGCAGGCTATGTGACCCGCCAGGTGATCTCCATTAACGGGGGAATGTTATGACGCGTCGGGTAGTGATCACAGGCATGGGCGGCGTCACCGCCTTCGGTGAAGAGTGGCAGTCGGTTTCTGCCCGCTTGCTGGCGTATAAAAACGCGGTACGCAAGATGCCGGAGTGGACGATATATGAGGGTTTGCACACCTTGCTGGCCGCGCCGATTGATGATTTTAACCTGCCGGCTCACTACACCCGCAAGCGCATCCGCGCCATGGGTCGCGTGTCGTTACTGTCGACCCGCGCCACCGAACTGGCGCTGGAGCAGGCGGGGCTGATTGACGATCCGATCCTGACTCAGGGCGAAACCGGGATTGCCTATGGCTCGTCGACCGGCAGCACCGGCCCGGTGAGCGAGTTCGCCACCATGCTCACCGAGAAGCACACCAACAACATCACCGGCACCACCTATGTGCAGATGATGCCGCATACCACGGCGGTGAACACCGGTCTGTTCTTCGGCCTGCGCGGGCGGGTGATCCCCACCTCCAGCGCCTGTACCTCCGGCAGTCAGGCGATTGGCTATGCATGGGAAGCCATCCGCCACGGCTATCAGACGGTGATGGTGGCAGGGGGCGCCGAAGAGCTCTGTCCGTCGGAAGCGGCGGTGTTCGATACCCTGTTCGCCACCAGCCAGCGTAACGACGCCCCACAAGCGACCCCGGCACCGTTCGATATCCAGCGCGACGGGCTGGTGATTGGCGAGGGGGCGGGCACGCTTATTCTGGAAGAGCTGGAGCATGCGAAGGCGCGTGGCGCGACTATCTACGGAGAGATCGTCGGCTTCGCCACCAACTGCGACGCGGCGCACATCACCCAGCCGCAGCGGGAAACCATGCAGATCTGCATGGAGAAGTCGCTGAACATGGCCGGGCTGAGTCCGCAGGATATCGGCTACATTTCGGCGCACGGCACCGCCACCGATCGGGGCGATATTGCCGAAAGTCAGGCCACCGCCGCCGTGTTCGGCGACAGCGTGCCGATCTCCTCTTTAAAGAGCTATTTCGGCCATACCTTAGGGGCCTGTGGCGCGCTGGAGGCCTGGATGAGCCTGCAGATGATGCGCGAGGGCTGGTTCGCGCCGACCCTTAATTTAAGACAACCGGATGAGCAATGCGGCGCGTTAGATTATATTATGGGAAAAGCCCGTCATATTGACTGCGAATATCTGCAAAGCAACAACTTCGCGTTCGGCGGCATTAATACCTCCATTATCATTAAACGCTGGGCGTAACTATGTACCAGTTCCTTCTGGGAAAAATCTCTACCCTCAGCGCTGACCCTCTGGCGTCAGCGCTGGCCGAGCAGGCGCCTCAGGGCGCGCGTCGCACCCCCTGGCTGGCCGGGCGGACGCTGCTCGCCCGGGCATTATCGCCCTCCCCGGTGCCGGAAATCATCTTCGGTGAACAGGGGAAACCCGCCTTCGTCGATGCTCATCCGTACTGGTTTAACCTGAGCCACAGCGGGGATGATATTGCCCTGCTGTTAAGCGATGAGGGTGAAGTGGGCTGCGATATCGAAGTGATCCGCCCGCGGGATAACTGGCAGGCGCTGGCCAACGCCGTCTTCAGTATCGCCGAACATGACGAGCTGGAACGGGAAGCCCCGGAGGCAAAACTGGCGGCCTTCTGGCGCATCTGGACGCGCAAAGAGGCGATCGTCAAACAGCGCGGCGGCAGTGCCTGGCAGATTGTCAGCGTCGACAGCACCTTCAGATCCGCGCTGAGCGTCAGTCACATCCAGCACGGCGAACTCAGCCTCGCCGTCTGTACGCCAACGCCCTTCACCCTCCATAACGGTGCCCTTCAGGTTCTGTAACCCGCTTATTTCAAATTATTCGGAAAGTCTGCCGGCAGCTCGCTGGCAGCACAGTCAATAACAGCATCGTTATTGGCACCGCAGTCGCGCACAAAGGTGATGGTGGCGAACTCATCAATGACCTCGGTTGGGTAGGCCGGGCCTGCCTCGCGATAAGAGACCATCAGCGGAATATGATCGTTCTGGAAGCAGACGGTTTTTTCCGGGTTATTCATCACCCAGCGCGGGAAGAAGATAGTGCCGTGGAACAGCTTGTCGCCGAGGTTCACAATCAGGCTCACATCGGTACCGGTCGGTTCGGTCCACGAAATTTTATAAATACTCTCGCCCACGCGAACGATATAAGCCTGCTGATCTTTCACCCAACGGTTTGCCACGATCCCGCTGTGAATACGGTAGTCGAGGGTCTGCTCGTTTTTGACATAAATCTCGTAGTTCCAGCCGTTATCGTAGGTGTAAACCAGATGTTTGCCGACGAAACCGCTTAAATCATGTTTATCAAAATGGCTCATATTCTGTCTCCTCTGTTTCAATGAGCCCATCTTACGCCTGCAAAAATTGGATGAATAACGCTATGATTTAATCAAATTAATTCAAAAATTAGATGAGTTATGCACAAAACTACTCTTGAGCAGTGGTCGCTGCTTGAACGTGTCGTCGAGTTGGGCAGCTTTGCCCGCGCCGCAGAGGAGACGCATCGCAGCCAATCTTCCGTCAGTTATAACCTGGCGTTGTTGCAGGAGCGGCTGGGCGTGGCGCTCCTGGTTCAGGCGGGGCGTAAGGCGGTGCTGACCCCGGAAGGGGAGCTGCTGTTAAATCAGGTCAAGCCGCTGCTAAACGCCTTTACCCTGCTGGAGACTCGCGCCACGACGCTACGCAACGGGATGCGTACCCGACTGGATGTGGTGGTGGACAGCATTTTCCCTCGCCGTCATCTGTTTGCCATTCTGCGCCAGTTCCAACAGCGCTATCCGCAAACCGAGGTGCATCTGACCGAAATACTTGAGAACGCCGGCGAGGCGCTGACCCAGAGCGAGGCCGACGTGATGGTGCTAACCCGCCGCCAGGATGTGACCGGACGCGGCGAGTGGCTGATGAATATCGATTTCGTTGCCGTGGCGCATCGGGAGCATCCGCTGTTTGAACACGACACGCCGCTCACTGATGAAATGCTACGCCCCTGGCCACTCATCCAGATCGCCGGGCAGAACTACGCCGCGCCTCCCGGCGGTGAAGCCTGGACCTTCTCCACCATTGATGCCGCTATCGATGCGGTGATGTATCAGGTGGGGTATGGCTGGCTGCCGGAAGAGCGAATTCAGCAACAGCTGGAAAGCGGTGTGCTGAAAACACTCCCCCTGAACCACGGCACGCGCCGTGCGACACCGCTGCATCTGATTGTAAAACGCACGCTCGCCCCGCTCGACGAACAGGTTGAAACCTTACTGCACCTCTTCAGACAGCCGTCGTAAAGGTGAACTGCTACGCTTAACGGTCTGAACTTCAAATATGACAAGGAGCAGACCGTGAAAATCGATCTTACGGGAAAAGTGGCGTTAGTGACCGCCTCCACCGGCGGTATTGGCTTCGCCATCGCCAGAGGGCTGGCGGAAAGCGGCGCTGAGGTGATTGTTAACGGACGCAGCACCGACTCGGTCAACCGGGGAATTCAAAAGCTACAGCAGGTGATACCCGGGGTGCAGGTGCGGGCGGCGATTGCCGATCTCAGCACCGCTGACGGCGTGGAGACCCTGCTGAAGGTCGCCTCGGGCGTCGATATTCTCGTGAACAACGCCGGGATTTACGGGCCACAGGATTTTTACGCCACCGACGACGAGACCTGGAATAACTACTGGCAAACCAACGTCATGTCCGGCGTGCGTCTGTCCCGCGCCCTGCTGCCCGGCATGGTGCAAAAAGGCTGGGGCCGGGTGGTGTTTATCTCCTCGGAGTCGGCCTGCAATATTCCGGCGGACATGATCCACTACGGGGTGACGAAGACCGCCCAGCTGTCACTGGCGCGCGGGCTGGCAAAATTTGTCGCCGGCAGCGGCGTCACCGTCAACAGCGTCCTGCCAGGCCCGACGATGTCGGACGGCTTTGCGGAGATGATGAAAGACGAGATCGAGAAAACCGGCAAATCTCTGGAGACGCTGGCGAAAGAGTTTGTCATGGCTCACCGCCCAAGCTCGGTGATCCAGCGGGCTGCCACGGTAGAAGAGGTCGCCAACATGGTGGTCTACGTCTGTTCCCGGCAGGCGTCCGCCACCTCCGGCGCGGCGCTGCGTGTCGATGGCGGCGTGGTGGACGATATTATCTAGCCATGCCGGTGCCGCCCGTCCGCTGGCGGGTGGCATCTGACGCTAAAGCAGGTAAACTGGTGGGCAGAATGTGTATTTCAGCTAAGACGTAGCTATGACCAATATGATTGCCGATGAGGCAGTGGCAAAATCCAGCGTACTTTCGGTGTTCGACTTCGACGGCACGCTGACGCATCACGACAGCTTTATCCCTTTCTTACGCTTTGCGTTCGGTAAACGCTATTTTGCCGGTCGCCTGGTTCGGATGGCCTTGCCTACCCTGCACTGCGTGCGCCGCAAGCTGACCCGTGACGAGCTGAAAGAGGTGCTGATCAGGACCTTCCTGACCGGCGTGGATGAGCACTGGCTGCGTCAGCAGGCGGAGCTGTTCTGCGAGAAATACTGGGACAAACTGATGCGCCCGCAGGGCGTACTGGCGGTGGCTGCGGAAGTGAACTCCGGTGCGGAAGTGACGATCTGTTCCGCCTCCCCGGCGCTGGTGTTGCAGCCCTGGGCCGACAAGCTCGGCATTAAACTGATCGGCACCCAGCTGGAAGTAAAGGATGGCAAGCTGACCGGACGCATCACCGGCCATAACTGTCGCTGTGCGCAGAAGGTGGCCCGGCTGGAGCACGTCTACGGCAGCCTGACCAACTACCATGTGCGCGCCTGGGGCGATACCCGCGGCGATCACGAGCTGCTGGCTGCAGCGCAGGACCCGCACTGGCGACATTTCCACCCGCCGCGCGCGCGCCGGAATTCACCCATTAAATAAAAGCAAAAAGGCAACCTAAGTTGCCTTTTTTAATGTTTGCGCCCTCTCCCCGTGGGAGAGGGTCGGGGTGAGGGCATCAGGCCGCACGTTTCCCCGGGAACAATAAACTCGCCACAATCCCCGCCGCCAGCACGCCCAGCACCACCAGCAGACTCGCCGTGGCACCGATGCCGTAGCCGTGATGCCAGAAGTGATCCGTGGCATTCAGACCGAGCTTGAAGGCCACAAAGAACAGCAGCGCGATCACCGCTTTCTCCAGATGCACCAGATACTGCTTCAGCGCCTCCAGCACGAAATAGAGAGTACGCAGGCCGAGGATCGCGAACATCATGGCACTGTAGATAATCAGCGGCTCGCGGCTCACGGCGATGATTGCCGGCACCGAGTCAAAAGCGAACATCACGTCGGACAGCTCCACCACCGCCACGCAGAGCAGCAGCGGCGTGGCATAGCGCTTCGCCTTCTTGACGCGGCCAACCATCACCTCCTGGTTCTCCGGTTTTTCCAGCTCGGCGTCCACCTCTTTCTGACTCAGCAGGAAGGCGTTGCCGGTGATTTTCGGCCAGATCGGATAGAAGCGTTTGACCGCGCGATAGGCCAGGTGCTGAGAGTAATCTTCGATCTCGTCCTGCTCTTCGCCACGCTTGAGCATCATCACCGCCGTCCAGGCGACAATCAGGGCAAAGACCACCTCAACGTACGGCCCGAGGCTCAGCAGGCTGGTGCCGATGGCAACGAAAATGCCGCGGAAGACGATAGCGCCAATCACCCCCCAGTAGAGCACCCGGTGACGATACTGATCCGGCACGCCAAACCAGGCGAAGATCGCCATCATCACAAACAGGTTATCAACGGAGAGCACCTCTTCCAGCGCGTAACCGGTGAGGAACAGGCTTGCCACTTCGGCGCCGTGATGAACGTACAGGAACCCGGCAAACGCCATCGCGGTCATCACCCAGAAGATCGACCACAGCGCAGCACTTTTCAGTGAAATGGGTTTGTCATGGCGATGCATGAAGAGGTCGATGAACATCGCCCCCACCGCCATAACCACAAATACAACAACGGTTTCCGTCGGGAAACCGAGATGAGCAGATGACATACACAACCCTTTTTGAAGACAAAATACAAACCATGCAGACTGGCGGGGCCAGTAAAGGAAAAGGGGGGACAGTTTTACGCTCTTCTCCCCTTAAAACACGAAACCCTTCGTGCGGGAATGTACTTTACCTCACAACGCAGAGGTTCTGCCATCGGCGGTTTAGGGGCTCATGCCGCGCAGCCGTTGCAGTACCGCCACCAGCACCGCGACCGACCAGCCGACCATCAGCGCCCCGATCAGTCCCTCCACGCCGCCAATCAGCCGCCAGTGTTCCGGCAGAGTGACATCCCCGTACCCTACTGTAGCGTAGCTGACCAGCGAGAAATAGAAGCTGGTATTCCAGTCAGAAAAGGCCTCTACAACGCGATAAAAGACGGCAAACAGGCTGGCTTCAAGCAGATGGGCAAAGAGCGCGGTGACAATAATGGCAATATTGCGGAACACAATGCGGATAACCGATTCAACATTCAGATTGATGTATTTCAGGACAACAAACATCCATACGGAATGAATGATCACCGTCAGGTTGATCAAAATAATGATGCTGACAAGCTGCATATCACCCTCTCTGGTGAGCAACAAAATGCGCCCTGTTCAGACGAACAGCGCGCAGGATGGAGAGACATTTGCAGTGCAGTGTAGCGGAACCGGAGGATGGAAAAGGGGCAATAGTTGCGCCGAGGTACTATTTCTCTGCCAGGGCTTCAGCACAGGCCCAGGCGCTGGCCCACGCCCACTGGAAGTTATACCCACCCAGCCAGCCGGTTACATCCACCACCTCACCGATAAAATAGAGCCCCGGCACGTTGCGGGCCTCCATGGTGCGCGAGGAGAGCTCGTTAGTGTCCACGCCGCCAAGCGTTACTTCTGCGGTGCGATACCCTTCGGTGCCGTTGGGCTGGACGCGCCAGGCGGTTAAGGTCTCCACCAGCGCCTGCTGGTCACGGCTGTGAAGCTGCTTCAGCGACAGATCGGGAATTTGCCCCAGCAGCTGCAGACACTCCACCAGCCGCTTCGGCAGCTGCATGGCTAAGGTGTTTTTCAGACTCTGATTCGGGTGCGCCGCGCGCTGTTCATCCAGGAAGCTCGCCAGATCACAGTCCGGTACTAAGTTGACGGTGACGAACTCCCCCGGCTGCCAGTAGCTGGAGATTTGCAGTACCGCCGGGCCGGAGAGGCCGCGATGGGTGAAGAGCAGGTTCTCACGGAATACGGTACCGTCCTCAGCCGTGATGACTGAAGGCACCGAGACGCCGGAGAGGGTTTGCAGCTGCTCCAGCAAAGGTTTATGCAGGGTGAACGGCACCAGACCGGCACGGGTCGGGAGCACCTTCAGGCCAAACTGCTCGGCAACTTTATAGCCAAACGGCGATGCGCCCAGCCCCGGCATTGAGAGCCCGCCGCTGGCAATCACCAGCTTTTCCGCGCTCACGGTTTCGCCATTCAGTTGCAGGGTGTATCCCGCCTCATCGCGGGCCACTTCCAGCACTTCGCTGCGCAAACGCAGGGTAACCTGACCTTTTTCGCACTCTGCTAACAGCATATCGACAATCTGCTGCGCCGAATCGTCGCAGAACAGCTGGCCGAGGGTTTTCTCATGCCAGGCGATACCGTGTTTCCCCACCAGGTCAATAAAGTCCCACTGGGTGTAGCGTGCAAGAGCAGATTTGCAAAAATGACGGTTCTGGCTCAGATAGGCCTCAGGTTCGATATAAAGGTTAGTAAAGTTGCAGCGGCCCCCGCCAGACATCAGGATTTTTCGACCCGCTTTTTTACCGTTATCGAGCAGCAGAACCCGGCGCCCTGCCTGTCCGGCCATTGCCGCACAGAATAAACCCGCCGCACCGGCGCCAATAATGATGGCATCATACTTTTCCACGTCTCGATTCTCCTGGTTTTGAGGGCGCGGATTGTAAAGTTTCCTCAAGAAGCGTGCCAGCGCAAATATCCGCGATCTCGTTCATTTAATTGAAATTTAAAAAATAATTCTTTTACTGCTACGCTTATGTCAGTAGGCAAATCAAAAAAAGTCTATATTTCACTTTGCCCGTTGCGCATTTGTCCTGGATAATGCGCCGCGTTCATGTCCTCAAGATGGCGTAACGTCCTATGCTACATTTGTTTGCCGGCCTGGATTTTCATACCGGGCTTTTACTCTTGCTTGCTCTGGCCTTTGTATTGTTCTACGAAGCGATTAACGGCTTCCACGACACTGCGAACGCAGTCGCAACCGTTATCTACACCCGTGCTTTACGATCGCAAGTTGCGGTTGTGATGGCTGCGGTGTTTAACTTCTTTGGTGTTCTTCTGGGAGGTCTGAGCGTAGCCTACGCCATTGTGCATATGCTGCCAACGGATCTGCTACTCAATGTCAGTTCCGGCCATGGCCTGGCCATGGTGTTCTCACTGCTGTTTGCTGCAATTATCTGGAACCTCGGTACCTGGTATTTCGGCCTGCCAGCATCCAGTTCTCACACGCTGATCGGCGCCATCATCGGTATTGGTTTAACCAATGCGTTGATGACCGGTACGTCTGTGGTGGACGCGCTGAATATTCCTAAAGTCCTGGGTATCTTCGGTTCACTGATTGTTTCTCCGATTGTCGGTCTGGTGGTAGCGGGTGGTTTAATCTTCCTGCTGCGTCGTTACTGGAGCGGCACCAAAAAACGTGCCCGTATCCACCTGACGCCAGCCGAGCGTGAAAAGAAAGACGGTAAGAAAAAGCCGCCATTCTGGACGCGTATCGCTCTGATCGTTTCTGCTATCGGCGTGGCCTTCTCTCATGGCGCGAACGACGGCCAGAAAGGGATTGGTCTGGTGATGCTGGTGCTGATCGGCGTGGCGCCTGCGGGCTTCGTGGTGAATATGAATGCCACCGGTTACGAAATTACCCGTACCCGCGACGCAATCAACAACGTCGAAACCTATTTCCAGCAGCGTCCTGACCTGTTGAAAAAAGCGACCGGCGTTGATCAGCTGATCCCTTCTCCGGAAGCGGGCGCAACCAAACCGGCTGAGTTCCACTGCCATCCGGCCAACGCGATCAACGCGCTGGAGCGGGCGAAAGGCATGCTGACGGATGTCGAAAGCTACGAGAAGCTCACTCCAGAGCAGCGTGGCCAGATGCGTCGCATCATGCTGTGTATCTCTGACGTGACCGAGAAAGTTTCTAAGCTGCCTGAAGTGTCTGCTGACGACCAGCGTCTGCTGAAGAAACTGAAAGTCGACATGCTGAATACCATCGAGTACGCACCGATCTGGATCATCATGGCGGTCGCGCTGGCGCTGGGTCTCGGTACCATGGTCGGCTGGCGTCGCGTGGCGACCACCATTGGCGAGAAGATCGGTAAGAAAGGCATGACCTATGCCCAGGGGATGTCTGCTCAGATGACGGCAGCGGTCTCTATCGGTCTGGCCAGCTACACCGGTATGCCGGTATCCACTACCCACGTACTCTCTTCGTCCGTGGCGGGTACCATGCTGGTTGATGGCGGCGGTCTGCAGCGCAAAACCGTGACCAGCATTCTGATGGCCTGGGTATTTACCCTTCCGGCCTCGATTCTGCTGTCTGGCGGTCTGTACTGGATCTCCCTGCAATTCCTCTAATCGCAGGCAGGTAACGCGAAGAGCGGGTCAGGAAACTGGCCCGCTTTTTTTATGGGTGTAATTTGAGCTTGAGCCCTTGTTAACATCAGGAAAATCTGAACATTTTTTGTTCATTTCGTGGAGCGGAAAATTAATACCATGGCGGGTAGGATTAATTAGCATGCAATGGAGAATGTATGACTTCTGTACCTACCCCTGGACCAGGCTCAATCGTCATCGCTAACAATATGCGCGAAGCACGTCGACACGGGATGTCGCGCAATATGGCAACGCCTTCGACCTATTACTGGTTTTATCAAAAGGTCAGAAATGGTGGGCCATGGGACTACAAAAAATTCGATCCGTACTATGCAGCATTTGGCAATTTTAATTTCGGAGCCGCCGGCACGGCTGCAGGTATCCCTGAAAATATCCTCCTGATGGGCGCGGGCTGGGCTCAGGGGCGTGCGGGAACATCAAAACCTGAATGGGGAAAATGGCATGAAAAGCCCCCTTACGGAGATGATCCGACAGACCAGCGCAATATCAGAGAAGGAATAGAGTATGCCATTCAAAACGGCTATTAAATGGATCCATCGGTTTGTCACGCTTGCACTACTCATTCTGGTCTCAGGATTTATGTGGCTAAACCACCAGCCTGATCCCCGTAAGGAAGATGAACTGCAGCGGAGTTATAAATTATCCGACAGCGTCTGGCTCTATATGACGGTTAACGATAAAGGGGGAGCAACGGTTCCCATTGTCTACCGTTACTATCTGTCGAAAGAGATACGCGGGGAAAACAGGGACATTATCCGGGAGCTCGCCACGCGCACTCCTGTTCTTGAGGGAACAGGCACGATCACTGATGCCAGCATAGGGCGTAACGGCGAGGTGAACATCTCCTACAGCGGAAAGGTATTCTCCGTGCAGAACGATATTTCGCACCTTCGGTTTACGGTTTTACCCTGATAAGTGACAAAAGGAAGGCGAAGTTTGACCCGCCTTCCTTTGCGCTCAATGCCAGATGAGGAGAGCAATCATACTCACCACCACCAGGCCGCACAGCGCGCTGGTCAGAATGAACTGGCGGCGCAGGCGTTCACAGCGGCGGATAAACTCATCGTCATGATGATCGCGATAACGCTGGGCGTAGATATACCACACCAGGCGCATCTGTTTGCTGGGCTGCCCGTGCGAGGTGAAAAAGCCCCCGCCGTCGACATATTGATAAAGCAACGGATCGCAGCCACGCAGTACTACTAACAGGGCGCGCAAGGACGAGAAATAACGCGCCATATTCACGATGCAAACTACACATAACGCCCAAAACAATGCGACGGTGCTAATCATACTTCCTCCCCGGCGTCCGCCCACGAAGCAATGCTTCGGGACTACCGCACCCATGCCCTGACAGACGGTTCAGTGAAAGAGAGACTCAAAAGCCGATCGGCTTCACATTTTAGTATCCGAACGGCTTATTCAATAGTGTAGGAGATCCGCTAATTTTTTTGCCACAAGGTTAATCGTTATCAACACCAATGCTTGAAAATTTTGTTTAACTGGGCCGTAATGAAGGCAGGTAGACGACTGCTACACGCATTGGTCATCGATAACTTAAGGAAGGAGTAACACTATGGCTTATAAACACATTCTTATCGCGGTTGACCTCTCCCCGGAGAGCAAGGTGCTGGTTGATAAAGCGGTATCCATGGCCCGTCCGTACAATGCGAAAGTTTCCTTAATTCATGTGGACGTGAATTACTCCGATCTCTATACCGGCCTGATTGACGTGAACCTGGGCGACATGCAGAAGCGTATCTCCGAAGAGACTCACCAGGCACTGACCGAACTCTCCACCAACGCGGGCTATCCAATCACTGAAACCCTGAGCGGCAGCGGCGATCTGGGCCAGGTGCTGGTTGATGCAATCAAGAAATACGATATGGATCTGGTGGTCTGCGGCCATCACCAGGACTTCTGGAGCAAGCTGATGTCATCAGCGCGTCAGCTGATTAACACCGTGCACGTGGATATGCTGATTGTGCCGCTGCGCGACGAAGACGACGAGTAAGTGCATTAAATACCCCTCACCCTAACCCTCTCCCACAGGGAGAGGGAATAGATCGAGGACGTAGGCCGGGTAAGGCGAAGCCGCCACCCGGCTTTTTTATTCCGGCGTACCGGAGTAAATATCAAACCGGTGTCCTTTCGTGGTTATCGCATTGGTGGTGGCGACCTCCGCCAGCGGCGGGGCATAGTCAGGACGTTTCACCACCACCCGCTTCGTTGCCAGCTGGCGAGCAGGCTCCAGCAGGCCATCTGCGTCTAAATCCGGCCCCACCAGCGACTGAAACACCCGCATCTCTTTCTTCACCAGCGCGCTTTTCTGCTTGTGCGGGAACATCGGGTCGAGATAGACCACCTGCGGGCGCGGGGTGATATCCGTCAGCGCCGTCAGGCTTGAAGCGTGGATCAGCTGTAACCGCTCCTGCAACCAGCCACCTATTTCCGGGTCGGCATAGCCGCGGGTCAGGCCGTCATCGAGCAGTGCGGCGACCACCGGATTACGCTCCAGCATCCGCACCCGACAGCCCACCGAGGCCAGTACAAAGGCGTCGCGTCCCAGCCCGGCGGTGGCATCCACCACGTCCGGCAGATAGCTGCCCTTGATCCCAACCGCTTTGGCGACCGCTTCGCCACGTCCGCCACCGAACTTGCGCCGGTGCGCCATCGCCCCGCCGACAAAGTCGACAAAAATGCCGCCGAGTTTGGGCTCGTCGCGTTTACGTAATTCGAGATGCGCTGTCGTCATCACCAGCGCCATCAGGTTCTCTTCATCGTGTTCCAGCCCCCAGCGGGCCGCCAGAACAGATAAGGCGCCGTTTCCGGCGCCTGTTTCATCTGATAAGTGGATCTTCACGAATCAACTAACCCTTGATGCCGTAATGCTCAAGCATCGCGTCCAGCTGCGGCTCGCGGCCACGGAAGCGTTTGAACAGCTCCATTGGCTCCTCGGAACCGCCGCGGGTCAGGATGTTATCGAGGAACGACTGACCGGTTTCACGGTTGAAAATCCCCTCTTCTTCGAAGCGGGAGTAAGCATCTGCCGCCAGCACGTCCGCCCACAGGTAGCTGTAGTAACCCGCCGCATAGCCGCCAGCAAAGATATGGCTGAACGCGTGCGGGAAGCGACCCCAGGTCGGGCCAGGGATCAGGGCCACCTGCTTCTTGATCTCTGCCAGGGTTTCGAGCACCTTCGCCCCCTGCTCCGGGCTGAACTCGGCATGCAGACGGAAATCGAACAGGCCGAACTCCAGCTGGCGCAGGATAAACATCGCCGCCTGGTAGTTTTTCGCTTCCAGCATCTTATCCAGCAGCGCTTTGGGTAGCGGCTCGCCGGTCTCGTAGTGGCCGGAGATAAACGCCAGCGCGTCCGGCTCCCAGCACCAGTTTTCCATAAACTGGCTCGGCAGCTCGACCGCATCCCACGGCACACCGCTGATACCGGCTACGCCTGCGGCTTCGATCCGGGTCAGCATATGGTGCAGACCGTGGCCGAACTCGTGGAACAGGGTGATCACTTCATCGTGGGTGAACAGCGCAGGTTTGCCGCTGACCGGACGGTTGAAGTTACAGGTCAGGTAGGCCACCGGCTTTTGCAGCGAGCCGTCGGCTTTACGCATCTGGCCTACGCAGTCGTCCATCCAGGCGCCGCCGCGTTTGTTTTCGCGGGCATACAGGTCCAGATAGAAGCTGCCGCGCAGTTCGTTTTTGTCGTCATACAGCTCGAAGAAACGCACGTCGTCGTGCCACACTTCCACATCGTGGCGCTCTTTGGCAGTAATGCCATAGATGCGTTTCACCACTTCGAACAGGCCGTTTACGGCTTTGTTTTCCGGGAAGTACGGACGCAGCTGCTCATCGCTGATGCTGTAGAGATGCTGCTTCTGTTTCTCGCTGTAATACGCGATATCCCACGGCTGCAGCTCATCGACGCCGTACTCCGCTTTCGCATAGGCGCGCAGCTGGGCCAGCTCTTTCTCGCCCTGAGGACGGGCGCGTTTGGCCAGATCGGTTAAGAAATCGAGCACCTGCTGCGGGTTTTCCGCCATTTTGGTGGCGAGGGATTTATCCGCGTAGCTGTCAAAGCCCAGCAGCTGCGCCAGCTCGTGACGCAGGGCGAGGATCTCCGCCATCACCGGGGTGTTATCCCACTTACCGGCATTCGGGCCCTGATCGGAGGCGCGGGTGCTGTAGGCGCGATACATCTCTTCACGCAGGGCCTGGTTGTCGCAATAGGTCATCACCGGCAGATAGCTCGGGATATCCAGGGTCAACAGGTAGCCTTCCTGCTCTTTCGCCTCGGCCTGGGCTTTCGCCGCCGCCAGCGCGCTCTCAGGCATGCCGGCCAGTTCGGCTTCGTCGGTAATCAGTTTGGTCCAGCCCATGGTGGCATCCAGCACGTTGTTGCTGTACTGATTGCCCAGCTCGGACAGACGCGTGGCGATTTCGCCGTAGCGCTGCTGTTTGTCTTTCGCAAGGCCAATGCCCGACAGTTCAAAATCGCGCAGCGCGTTATCAACGGACTTTTTCTGAGCGATGTTCAGGGTGGCATAGTGGTCGCCATCGCGCAGGTCGCGGTACGCTTTATACAGCCCCTCGTGCTGCCCGACCCAGGTGCTGTATTCCGACAGCAGCGGCAGGGTTTGTTCGTAGGCTTCACGCAGCTCCGGACTGTTTTTCACCGAGTTCAGGTGGCTGACCGGGGAGAAGATGCGGCCGAGCACATCATCCACTTCCGCCAGCGGCTGACACAGGTTTTCCCAGGTGTAAGGCGCGCCCTGCGCTACCACGCTCTCGACGGCGGCACGGCAATCGTCCAGTGCTTTGGTAACAGCGGGAACAACGTGTTCAGGCAGAATGGAGGAAAACGGTGGCAACGAAAAAGGCGTCAGTAATGGGTTGGTCATAAGCACTGTCCTGTTAAATGAGTGAATGAAGCGCGCATCCTGCGCGAGCATATTGTTTCCAGGATGGGGTTAAGTGTAGTGAATTTCAATGGCTGGGGTGACAGAAAAACAGCCGCCGCGACGGGGCGTGCCGGGCCTGCGGGTAATCTGCGCCGTTCTGCTGTAAACTGTGGCCAATCGTCATTATCGGAATACATCTACCCATGCTCAGTTATCGCCACAGCTTTCACGCGGGCAACCACGCCGACGTTCTCAAACATACCGTTCAGAGCCTGATTATCGAGGCCCTTAAAGAGAAAGATAAGCCTTTTCTCTATCTGGACACCCATGCCGGCGCGGGCCGCTATCAGCTGAGCGGTGAACACGCCGAGCGCACCGGGGAGTACCTCGAAGGCATCGCCCGTATCTGGCAGCAGGACGACCTGCCAGCCGAGCTGGAGCCTTACATCAACGTCATCAACCACTACAACCGCAGCGGCCAGTTACGTTACTACCCGGGCTCGCCGCTGATTGCCCGCCAGCTGCTGCGCGAGCAGGACAGCATCCAGCTGACCGAACTGCACCCGAGCGACTATCCGCTGCTGCGCTCTGAATTCCAGAAAGACAGCCGCGCGCGCGTGGAGAAAGCGGACGGCTATCAGCAGCTGAAAGCGAAGCTGCCGCCGGTTTCCCGTCGCGGCCTGGTGCTGATCGACCCGCCGTATGAGATCAAAAGCGATTATCAGGCAGTGGTCGCGGGCATCCACGAAGGTTACAAACGTTTTGCCACCGGCACCTATGCCCTGTGGTATCCGGTGGTGCTGCGCTCGCAGATCAAGCGCATGATCAAGGACCTGGAAGCGACAGGCATCCGTAAGATCCTGCAAATTGAGCTGGCGGTTCTCCCGGACAGCGATCGCCGCGGCATGACCGCCTCCGGCATGATCGTGGTTAACCCACCGTGGAAGCTGGAAGCGCAGATGAACAACGTCCTGCCGTGGCTGCATAAAAAACTGGTTCCGGCCGGTACCGGCCACGCCACCGTCAGCTGGATCGTGCCTGAGTAATTACAGCAATCGGTGGAAGCTATTGATTTCAGGTATACAATCGCGGCAATTAACGATTAAGGATAAGACCATGACTAAGCATTATGACTACATCGCTATTGGCGGCGGCAGCGGCGGTATCGCCTCGATTAACCGTGCGGCCATGTATGGCCAGAAGTGCGCCCTGATTGAAGCGAAAGACCTCGGCGGCACCTGCGTCAACGTCGGTTGTGTACCGAAAAAAGTGATGTGGCATGCGGCGCAGATCCGTGAGGCCATCCATCTTTATGGCCCGGATTATGGTTTTGACACCACCATCAATAACTTCAACTGGGATCGCCTGATCGCCAGCCGTACGGCATACATTGACCGAATTCACACCTCCTACGACAACGTGCTGGGTAAGAACAACGTCGATGTGATCCGCGGTTTCGCCCGTTTTGTTGATGCGAAGACCATCGAAGTGAACGGCGAAACGATCACCGCCGATCATATCCTGATCGCCACCGGCGGTCGTCCGAGCCATCCTTCTATTCCGGGCGCGGAATATGGCATCGACTCCGACGGTTTCTTTGAGCTGCCTGCCCTGCCGAAACGCGTTGCCGTTGTGGGCGCGGGTTATATCGCCGTGGAGCTGGCGGGCGTGATTAACGGACTGGGCGCGGAAGCGCACCTGTTCGTGCGTAAACACGCCCCGCTGCGCAGTTTCGATCCGCTGATCGTCGATACGCTGGTGGAAGTGATGAACGCCGAAGGCCCTCATCTGCATACGGAAGCTATTCCGAAAGCGGTGGTGAAAAACGCCGACGGCAGCCTGACCCTGGAGCTGGAAGATGGCCGTAGCCAGACCGTTGATTGCCTGATCTGGGCCATTGGTCGTGAACCGGCAAACGACAACTTCAACCTGGCGGTCACGGGCGTGAAAACCAATGAGAAGGGCTATATCGTTGTCGATAAGTTCCAGAACACCAGCGTGCCGGGCATTTACGCCGTGGGTGATAACACCGGTGCGGTTGAGCTGACGCCGGTCGCCGTTGCCGCGGGTCGTCGTCTCTCCGAGCGTCTGTTTAACAACAAACCGGACGAGCATCTGGATTACAGCAATATCCCGACCGTGGTCTTCAGCCACCCGCCAATCGGCACCGTTGGTTTAACCGAACCGCAGGCGCGCGCGCACTATGGCGATGACCAGGTGAAAGTGTATAAATCGGCCTTCACCGCCATGTATACCGCCGTCACCGCTCACCGTCAGCCGTGCCGCATGAAGTTAGTCTGCGTCGGCCCGGAAGAGAAGATCGTCGGTATTCACGGTATTGGCTTCGGTATGGATGAGATCCTGCAGGGCTTTGCAGTGGCGCTGAAAATGGGTGCCACCAAGAAAGACTTCGATAATACCGTGGCAATCCACCCAACGGCGGCAGAAGAGTTTGTCACCATGACACGTTAGTGTAGAAAAATCATCCCTACACCTTTTCATCTCTGAAAAACTGGCTGTGATAGGCCAGTTTTTTATGACCATCTCAATGTCTATTACTGACATCTCACTTTATTGTGAGAATTAAAAAATTAAAAATCTGTCTCAATAAAAAATCGGGATTTTGAGTCATTTAAAAAAATGATTTGCTCATAATAACTACAACTGTTCAAATCAGTCACATACTGGTAAACAAGAATGCATCAATAACTCGTTGATATAGAGAGCCCACTTTCAAATATTGTGTATTTTGCGAACAAGGTAAACGTGAACCATTTTCCTCTGAAAAAGCTATTTCCAAATCAATTCCTTTTACTTCTCGCCCATCACTTTTGTGTGAAAAACTAACGGAGGAAGGCATGGTTTCATATATTGGAAATGTTTTATCTTCAGCTTTATCCTGTAGAACGTTATAGCCTTGTGGTAAGTCATTAGCCAACCTTTCAGAGTATAAAGTCAGTTCATCAGTAGCTAGCGTAAATAGCCAGGCTTCTTGGTTCTTTCTCTGACTCACCCGTAAAATCCTACCTAATACTTGTCTGAAATATAGTTCAGTTTTGACCGTGCTTAGGTGACAGCAGACCTGAAGTCGTGGGATATCAGTACCCTCACTTATCATACCGATACTGACGATCCATTCGGTAGTTCCTTGACGATAATGCTCTATCTTTGAAATGGCTTCTTTATCATGGTATGTCACAATAGTGGCGGTTTGGCCAAACTCATTTTCCAGAAGATTCATTAGCATGTAAGCATGCTCCACTGATGAAGCAACCACTAGCCCGCCGGCATCAGAGTTAACCCTTCTTATTTCGCGAAGTTTTTCGCACCCGGCCTTGATGACATAGCTCATTGCCTTTGGATGGCAAAGTATTGATTGATAAGAAATCATACTTTCACTCAGTATCTCTGCAATGGAGCCGAATTGTTTTGTGGTTTCTTCTGATGAAAAAACTAAATTATCACTATTAATAAGGGAAATCTTAGGCTTACGGCAAACATTATCTATAATGGCTTCATGTAGGCCGTACACGTAATCACAGCAGATATCACCGTCCTGATCGGTATAATTTGATAATACTATTGGCACATTATCAGTTCGCCATGGAGTTCCGGTTAATGCCAATGTATAGCTTGCATATTTTTGAACCTGAGTAAGTATTTTTCCTCCCCAAACATTGGCATTATCGAGTGAATCGCCAGAGCAATGATGGATTTCGTCAAAAATTATTAATAACCGGTGTCGTTGTAATGATTCCCAAAATTTTTTGTCAAAATACATGAGGTTGTGATAGGTAAAAGCAGTTCCAACAGATCCGAGGCCTCCACAAAAGCTACTTTTTAATCTATGTGAGAATGTGCTTTTTATCGATGAAACCACTGCTGTTGAAGGGGCAAAGCATATGATGATATCTACCAAATTGAGTTCTAGCATTCGCTTTGCAACCTCAGCTGCCATCACTGTTTTACCGGCACCCGGGCAAGCAAGGCATAAAAAATGTGGCGATCCAGATTGATATTTAACTAGTGCTGCATCTACGCACTGACTCTGCCATTCCCTCAGCATACAGTATGCTCATTGTTATGTTGCCCAAGCACTTTTGACAAAGCCGTCACTCTGCCAAGTAATGCAGCCGACTGATTTTTTGCCTGCTGATAGAGGCCTGTCAGATAGCTTTTCTTGGTTGGAAACCGCTCCATAAGAGACTGATATTCTTCAATTTCGCTAAGAACCACGGCGAGCTTAGCTTCGTGAATAACTTTTTCTTTTTTAATATCATTTAAAAAGATATCTACATCAGATGCTGCTGAGTCAACCGCTGCAGGCACAGCCTGGAGGCGGGAATTCTTAGGTATTTTTCCCGATGTGAATGTTGTGGAATAAAAGAGCTCCGTTTTTTTGTAAAATTTCTTGGAAGGCCCATCAATTTTCTCAATTTTACATATAAATCCTAATGCCTCTAATCGGTGAAGCTGGCGATAGATAAACTTTCTGGCTTCGCCCACTTGGCTGTATTCATCCGTGATTTTCAGTAATGCATCCTTTAATTGAGTATCACCGAACTCTTCAAAATCCTTCTCTATCAATAAATTATAAATATAGGGGTGCAACTTTACTGCAGACTTCATTAACAAAATTCCAAACTCGTAAACTTAGGATTGCTAAGTATACAGAAACTGGTGAAACTTAGACAATCTAAGCACACTGGGACAATGATGATGATTAAGTGGCTCACCCAAACCCGATACCTGACAGGCTCAAAACAGCCAGAACCAAAGCCGGAATCACTCAGCGAGAATTGGGTGTCCGAATTGGCATGGAACCAAGTTCAGCGAGTGGTCGTATGAACCATTATGAGAAAGGAAGGCATATCCCAGATATAGATACCCTTAAGCGCATGGCCGATGAGCTTGGCGTTCCGATAAACTACTTCTTTTGTGAAAGCGAGCTGACAGCGGAACTAGCCCGGCTGATAGCAAACATGACTGAAACAGAGCAAGCAGCTCTGATAGCTGAACTAAACAAAAAGCAGCCATAGTGCTATGGACTAAGTTAAAAGCATAGGTTAGAGCAAAGATGAATGTCCGCTGAGTGCCAGAAGCGGACGTTGCTATCAGCCCAACTCATCAATATTTTAAGTTACATATTGGTTAAGTATAAACACGGGTATGAGGAAACAGTCTATATAGTGGGGTTAATTACGAGTAAGTAATATCATTACCCCGCAAGACAAGAGCAATATGGTAGGGCGATGAAATTAAAAAGAGGATATGCCTAAAGGCTTATCCTCTTTATTGGCATAATAAATTACTACATTGAAGGATAATCAATATATCCTTCGACACCACCACCATAGTAGGTCGCCGGATCGGCACTGTTCAGTGGAGCCCCTGTTTTAACACGGCTGGTGAAATCCGGGTTAGCCAGAATCATCTGGCCGTAAGATTCCAGTTCTGCAAGTCCTGACAGGATATCATCACCGATGCTTTCTCTGCTTTTCCCGGGGCGATTCAGTATCAGCGGTTGCGCCCATAAAGCCCTCAGTTCACCCAGCAGTACCTCATTGCCCATATGCATAATGTGCAGGTAGCTCAGTCCGAGCTTATTCAGCTCAGCAACCAGGTAACGATAAAGCGCCGGACCTTCTTCACCTTCGTTAATCCCCCAAATCTGGCTGCCCGGGGAAAGACGGATCGCGGTTTTTTCTGCACCAATCTCATCTGCAATGGCTGCCGCCACTTCCAGCGCAAAACGGGCACGATTCTCAATGGAGCCGCCATATTCATCGGTACGCTTGTTGGCGCTTGGTGCTAAAAACTGGTGTATCAGGTAGGCATTAGCACCGTGGATTTCTACGCCGTCGGCACCGGCCTCAACAGCACGCCGTGCCGCATAGCGGAAATCAGCAACCGTGTTGTGGATTTCTTCCGTCGTCAGTTCGCGAGGCACTGGAATATCCTGCATGCCGGTTGCAGTAAACATTTGTACACCGGGGGCAATAGCGGAAGGAGCCACGCCCTGACGATGGTGGGGCGTATTGTCAGGATGATTCATGCGACCAGTATGCATAAGCTGGATGAACAGATGCCCCCCTTTATTGTGAACGGCTGAAGTGATTTGTTTCCAGCCAGCCACGTGCGCATCAGTGTAAATACCAGGCGTCATTAAGTAACCCTGTCCGTCATCGCTGGGCTGTGTCCCTTCTGCAACGATAAGACCTACCCCGGCGCGCTGTGCATAGTATTCAACCGCAAGGTCAGCTGGCGTGCCATCATATTCAGCACGGCTACGGGTCATAGGAGCCATCACCAGACGGTTGTTCAGCGTTAAATGCCCGAGTTTGAACGGGGTGAATAATTTATCCATTTTTCTTTTCCTGTGTCCTGATAAGAAGATAGGTCGATAGAACAGGGCTGCATTAATAAAGAACACAAAATTAATGCAGCTGTTCAGCATGCTGACTGGATACATAAATAGATTCAGTAATACCTTATTTTGAATATTGAATTAAAATGAAAAATCAATATCCGGATGCAGGGTGATAAAAATCATCCGGCGTTGGGCAGTAATCAATTCAAAGTGCTGTATTCCGCCGGTTAACTGAAAAATGACTGAGCTGCCTGTGAAACTTTATAAATACCATTACAGGCGCGGGCGCATATTTCCACTGAACATGCCGCCACGGAACACTTTTGCCGTCGGGTCAGTGGTTAAGAGCACCAGATCAGTGGTGTCCAGTGCGGTGACGGTGTGGACGTCGTCGCTTTCGATAATAATACTCTCACCCGTCTTAAGGGCGGTTTCACCAATCCGTGCAGTGCCTTTAAAGACATAGAGCAGGCGCACCACGTTTCTAACCGGAACAGCTGGCAGCTTCAGCTCGCTACCTTTTGCAAGCCGCGTGTCCTGTACCCACGTCTGAGAACGGAAAGTTAACGGCGCGTTTTCAGGGCCGGCAATCAGCCGCCAGTTATTGTCACTGTAAGGCGTGCCAAAGTCATGGAACTGAACCTGTGGTGCCAGGTCGGTTTCTGAGGGGCGAATGAAAATCTGCAGACACTGCATTGACTCGCCTTTTTCACCCAGAATGCGCTCTTCATGCTGGAAGGTATGCCCGGCGTTCATTAGCATCAGTCGGGTATCAGAAATTTCTTCCTCATTACCGACCGTATCCAGATGCAGCATTCTGCCTTTACGCATATAGGTGAGAATTTCATCATCCTTATGGGGATGCATTGAAATCACCGTGCCTGCTTTGACATTTGCCTGGTCAATACGGCCAATTGCACCAATACCACTGTCGTCTGAATTCTGCACCATTCCCGGCCAGAGAATATCGATACCGAAACCGCCCGAGCCATGCTGATGTTTACTGCTGTTTTCTATTTTAAGCATTGTCATTACCCTTCTGCCCGTCCGGGAACGCAAACCCGAACGTAAGGCGTAAAACGCTACCGAACGGGCATGCCGGTTTATTCCTTACTGAAAGGATTCCATTAATACCTGGACCAGCTTCTCCCCCTGAGGTGTTGCCCAGCTTCCTGCCAGCTCAGCAATAAGCTGATTGGTTGAGGTCAGGGTAATGCCATTTTTGTCCATGCGGCGTAGCGCAATGTCATCAGCCATTTTGGTTGGTGAAGCACCGGCGTCAGCTACGACCTGCACATCAAAGCCTGCTGCAACCAGCGTCAGTGCCGGGTATACCGTACACACGTCATTGGTCACGCCCGCGATAATGAGTTTTTTCCTGCCAGTCGCCTTAACCGCGGCTGCAAAGTTCTCATCGTCCATGGCGTTAACGATGCCCAGGCGTTTGATTCTCGCTTCAAACTCTGTTGGCAGAATGGTTTTCAGTTCTTCAACCAGCGGGCCCTGTGCATACTCTTCCATGCTTGAGGTCAGTACCACCGGCATATTCAGAATTGCAGCAGATTTGGCCAGCATCAGCGCATTACGTTTCAGTTCTTCAAAAGGCATGGATTTGGCCCAGCCCATAGTGCCGACCTGATGGTCAATTAACAGCATGGCAGCATTGTCAGCGGTGAATTTTTCAAAGCTCATGATATTTATCCTGTAGGTTATGATTAAGTACCTGATACTTAAGAGCTCTTATCAGGAGTTAAGCAGGCTTTTTCCATCTCCCCTGCGAATGATTAAAGTATAGCCTGTTAGTTTTTGGGATAAATAACTAATATCAGAATTGAATATTCCACCAGTGGCACAATCAACATGGAACTTCTCAACCACATGTCTTACTTTGTCGAGGTTGTAAAAGCACGCAGTTTTCGTGGCGCAGCTGAAGCCCTCGGCATGCCTAATTCCACGCTGTCGCGTAAAATAAACGAGCTTGAAAAGTTTATCGGCCTCAGACTGTTACACAGGACGACACGTAAGATTGAACTGACCGAAGCCGGTCAGATTTATTACGAACGAAGCCGGCGCATCATTGATGAAGCGCGTCTGGCGCACGAACAACTGGGTTCTCTCCTGGCTCAGCCACAGGGCATGTTGCGGGTCTCTTTACCGGCCGATTTTGCAGTAGTTATTCTCGCGCCGATTATCAAAGCGTTCTCGGACTGCTATCCAGGTATCAGCTTCGATTTTGATTTAACACCGAGAAATGTTGATTTGGTGTCAGAACCCTATGACCTGGCTGTTCGCATGGGAAGTCTGCCCGATTCTGGCCTCATTGCGCGTAAGCTCGGAGCGCTTACGCGCGGTCTTTACGCATCCCCCGACTATTTAGTTCTGAATGGTACTCCCGGTAACCCTTATGAGCTGACGGATCATGAATGTATTGGTATGCGACAGGATAAACCCGGTCAGTGGAACTTACAGCGCGAAGGAAACCGGATTAGCCTCAGAGTTTCCGGTCGTTTTCAGATGAACAGCATTGGTATGATGCGTCGTTTTGCCTCAATGGGTGCAGGCATTGCGATCTTGCCTGACAAAATTGTCGGGGAAGACGTTGCGGATAATAAACTGGTCAGGGTATTGCCTGACTGGAAGGGGGAAATGGTCACGATTTATGCTCTGACTGAAACGCGACTGCTACCCGCGAAAACTCAGGTGTTTATTGAATTTATGCGTGAAAGACTGAACGAGAAGGCGGACTGACACGCGTTGTATTGCTCCCGGTCATACTCATTATAGTGACCGGGTATTGGGTTATTTACCGCTGATTGAATCCACCATAACGGCTTCACAATTCGCCCTCCAGTGAAAAATGAATACTTAAATGAGTTTATCTTATTTTTCTCCTCAATAAGCCTGAGAGCTTTATATCATTGCGGCTAGCCTGGACTCCTTTCTACATATCTGCTGCAATCAAAATGTCCGCTTCTCGCTCACAGCAGACCCTCAACGCTAAGTACCTGTCCGCTTCGTGTCAGAAGCAGACGTTTATAAAATCTCTTTTGTATTTGCTAATGCTGAACAAGTCAATACAAGCAAGAAGTTCCGGGTGTTTCTTTAAAGTTAGTAAATCAAGCATAGTACTGGCGACGATGGAATAAACCTGAACGTCATTATAACCAAAGTGAGCTAATTCTTCGCTATTCATCTATGCTATCAAAGCAAGTTGAACCCGTAGCCAGTATGAGGTTTTTTTAACATTAATAATTATTTTATTTTATCAGACGCTATCCCTTCGTTATCTTACTCGTTAATGGGCTACTGCTATTCTTTTTGCGTCAGCCTATTTTCTGCGGTTAGGTTCTGTAAATAAATTAGCATGGTTTACCCCAGCAATATATCTTTACTATATTTTTTAATGGCATAGGTAACCTTAAACTTTTACACCGATAGTTTTGAAAACACTAATCATGGTATATAAATCAGAAGCTTTAAGAATAAAATAATCTAAGATGTGCTAATTTGCCGTAAATTTTTTGTTTTCTTAAATATATTAACTATAGTTAAATACATAATTTACAAACCGGAGAATGTTATGTTTAACCAATCAGCTAAAAAATCTGAAAATGAATTTAAGGAAGCCATAAAGACGTACGCTTCTAAAACCGACGATGCGTTACGTAGTGGTGCTAACAATGTGAAGGATAAAGTTGAATCGTACCCAACCACAAGCATTCTCATAGCTGTCGGCATAGGTTTCGCTTTAGGATTCATTTCGGGAAGAAGAGGAATAAATCTGCGATAAAGCAATAATAAATCAAGGGAATACAATCGGCGCATCATTTATAACCCTAAAAAGAAGAAGGGCAGCATTTAAGATATTGATCGTCAGTGCTAATGTAGATGATTCAAATGGTTTCCATTGAAGTAAAGATTCGATCTTGCATTATATTTTAGACCATCTAAATTGGTACCTTACCGCAAAAAAAAATAAACCAAGCAGTATCATTGTTAGACATAATGCCATACTTTTCGGCATCAGTTAATATATCGAGCTTGTCACTTTGCAATGAAGGCATAAATCGTTGGCACTGCCATTATTACTTAGAGATTAACAAATACTACTCCGCATTACATGCTAACATTAATGCGTTTCATGATTCATGAAAAAGATAACCTGCATTTTATCAGTATTTATAATTATTCTTAGTGAAAAAACCACACTTCCTGAATAGGAAAAAAATCAATCTTGATAGCTTTTTTTGCTCTGTATTCGTACCCAGGAAGCACAGATCATGCATCATGTTTTTAAAATGTCTGCTTTTCGCTTATAGCGGACATTTGCCTACAACTATTTCGCTTTGTGCCAGAATTGGAAATAAATAACAATTGTTCGATAATTACTTTCACGAGCAGAAACATCAAATTTCCTGTATAAAAACCCTGCTGCATTTATGAATATGATGCCGGTGCCTCCCGGTAAGCTTTTGAGCATCCTCATGACTCGCTGCTCAAGTTGTGCATCATGAGCATTCCATTATAAAATTCATCAGGTTAACTAGCCCTTCCACTCATGAGGATTCATCATAGAGGCAAAAGAGCATGAAGGGGGAAAGAGAAAAGGATATTGGCATTTTGTCAGTGCACTAAGAGGGACTTCATGATTTGGCAGTAATTTTTAAAAAAGAATGTGTAAAAAAAAGCCTGCGGTTAGCAGGCTATAAAGTTTTTTACTTATTTTTTGTTCGTATCTTATAAATAGGGTAGGTACGCAATAAAACATGAAGCATAGAGCGTAATGACATTGCTATAAATATTTCCTGGCAGCATCGAGTATCTCCTGTGACGTTAACTCCCTGTCAGAAGCCACGTAAACAACACAATGATCGCCGGTTAAGGAAGGAAAGCCAGCGGACATAATCCGAAGATATGTTTCATCACCGTTTGGATATTCCTGCCGGATAGATGATACACCCTCCAGAACGGCCATGACTTTACAGGGTTCGGCATTAAAGAAAACAAGGACTTTTATCATATGCCGCCATGAATCAGTTAATTTTTTCCATCACACTGTTCTTTCAGTAATTTCTTTGGCAGATACCATTAAGTTAAAATCAAGGGCATGATGCTTTCGGTATTTACCGGGGATCCGGATTATTTTATTATTTAAGGATGAGTTAGTTTATTATTTCAGGCTTTTCATGCAGCAGGCCTGCACCTCATCAAATCGGTCAGCACATTCATACATATGCAAAAATATGCTGGCCTGATATTAATATCAAACGGCTTTTATTACATTTAATTTATGGGTCTGTCTACTCAGGAATAATCCTTCATCGTTGTCGCAGATCCACAAAGATTTATTTATCGCAAAGTATTACGTTTGCAGCCGCAGGACCTTTGTCACCGCTGTGAACGGCGAATTCAACTTTCTGTCCTTCAAATAAAGTTTTAAAGTTGTCGCCATCAAGCGCAGAAAAATGGACAAAAATATCTTTACTGCCATCAAGAGGAGAGATGAAGCCAAAACCTTTGTCTTCGTTGAACCATTTTACCAGACCTTTAATTCTTGAGGTCATACTGACTCCCGTTATAAATGATTGTATTGATAGTAAACATATCGTATTAAACGTATGGACTCAAAAGGAGGGGATATCAGAGATAGCGCCTGGTAATGAGGACTTCCCGAAAAATGTTAAACGTTCGTTTGTACATTGAACTGATGGGATTCATTAAGGCACGGTAAATAATAATAAGCAAATTATATTTTAGCCGTCCAGAGGTCCCACAAGGAAATTAAAAGTGGCAGCGTGCTATTTTCAATGTATAGTATTTACGTGTTTTCAATAAGGAATTGCCTTGTCCCATAAAATGACAGGAATTGTCAAAAGTTTTGACATTCTCAGCGGTAAAGGCCTCATCATCCCCTCTGATGGCCGAAAAGACGTTCTGCTTCACATTTCAGCCGTTAACTCCCGCGAATCAGAATTACTCATCATCCCAGGAAGCCGCATAGAATTTTGCCGGATCAACGGTAACAGGGGGCCTGTGGCTGCGAACATTTATTTTTCCTGAATTTCTGTGCCTCAAAATATATAGATTAAAACTTAACCATATGTGATACGGTGAAGCTCATTCATTGAAAGGTTAATGATCATGTCTGTTATCAATTACGCAATGAAACTCTTCAGCAGTGCGTCTACTGCCACTGCTGCCTGTCCTGTTTGTGGCTTAAAATCAGCACAACCGTTGTCAAAAATCCGGCTCCACCAGGCCATGCTTTGCCCCGGATGTAAAGCTCTGTTTATCTCCCGACGTTAGCCCGGCCACAACCGCAGATCAGAGCCCATGTCCTATACTTATGTTAGATTCCGGCAGCTGTTAAATCCCTGATGCCTGACGCCCATCCTGAGAGAACGTTTCTGAACTGATTTCGCAACTGCTCCTGCGCGCTAACGTTGCATCAGAGCAATGCTATGAAAATGAACCCCAGAGTGTGGTTTAACCGCTCCCGTATTCCGAGGAATGCTGCCGAAAACGTAACGTTTTCGGCGAACGATCCTGCCGGTGAAAGTCCTCCGCGGTCAGAACTCTTTTCGACCGCCCAGATGGAGCGCTACGGTCAAAAGCTGGCGCGAACCCATAAATTATCACCGGATAAACATCCTTATTATCTTCTGAAAAGGCTTGGCGACAATGAGGCTATCATCACTCAAAACTGCTATGAGCTTAACGCGGGTAAAAAGACCAGTATCATGCCCGCCGGAGAGTGGTTGCTGGACAATTACTATCTGATTGAAGAACAGATACGTACTGTCCGCCAGCACTTACCAAAAAGCTTTGGTAAAGGACTCCCGTCGCTGATGTCGCCGCTGAATTGCCCACGAATTTACAACATTGCATCAGAGGCTATTGCTCACGGTGATGGCCGCTGGGATGCCGCCAGTCTGACCAGCTATCTCACAGCTTATCAACAGGTGACACCTCTGACATTAGGTGAAGTCTGGGCATTACCGGGAATGCTGCGCCTGGCGCTGATAGAAAATCTCCGTCGTATAAGCGTGGAAGTGGTAAAAGCGCAGCAGGACAGAAATCTGGCCGATACGTGGATAACAAGGATTTTCGAATGCGCCGAGAGTGCGCCTGGTGATTTAATCATGGTAGTTGCCGATATGGCACGCTCCCGGCCTCCTTTAACCAGTGCGTTTGTCGCCGAACTGGTGCGGCGCCTGCAGGGGCATGGTAACGCGCTGTCGTTACCTCTGAACTGGGTTGAACAGAGCCTTCGGGAACAGGGGATCACCTCCGACGTTCTCATACATAACTTTAATCAACAGCTTGCCGCCAGCCAGCTGTCTGTCAGCAACAGCATCGCGGGTCTGCGGTTACTGAGTGAAACGGACTGGGCTGATTTCGCCGAAACGATAAGTGTCGTCGAACAGGCTTTACGCAATGATCCTGCCGGGATCTACCCCCGGATGCACTTCAATACCCGGGATCATTACCGACACGTTGTTGAGGTCCTGGCCAGAGACAGTGGTCTCAGCGAGCCAGAGGTTGCTGACAGAGTACTGCGGCTGTCAGGAAAGAATGCGCCCGATACACCGGAACATCATGTTGGTTATTATCTCGCAGGCGAAGGTCGACAGGCGCTGGAAATTCATCTCCTGGCAGATACCTCAAGGCTCATACGCTTGCGGCACAGTTTCAACAGAATAACCCTGCTGTCATGGCTTGGAAGCCTGGCGTTGTTGACCACCGCAACAACCGCGGCAATTTTGCACGAAACTGCCATGCAGGGCGCACAGTGGCTGTTGATCGCAGTGATACTGCCTTTGATCATCGCTTTAACTCAGTTAATAAGTGATTTACTCAGTGACGCAACCACCCGTTTTCGTGTTCCTCGCCCGTTGCCGGGAATGGATTTTTCAACCGGTATTCCCGCTGACAGCGCCACCCTGTTAGTCATCCCCTGCATGCTGACCAGCCACCAGAGTTTCAGTAAGCTCCTTACCAGCCTTGAAGTCTGCTGGCTGGGGAATGAAAACGAAAATCTCAGGTTCGCGCTGCTCACAGACTTCGCTGATTCTGAAAATGAACCCTCGCCAGAAAGTCACATACTGCTGAGACAGGCGATCGCCGATACGCAGGCGCTGAACCGCCGCTATCCCTCCGGGCGACCACGTTTTTATCTGCTACACCGCCAGCCTGAATGGAACGCCGCTGAAGGAACCTGGATGGGCTATGAACGCAAGCGGGGAAAGCTGGCGTTACTGAACAGCTGGTTACGCCATCCGGGGACACAATTCGTCAGCGTAGCAGACATGCCTGCCCACCTTTTACCAGGTCACATTAAATACGTTATTACCCTGGACAGTGATACGTTGCTGCCGCGCGATACGGCACACAAACTGGTCGCGGCAATGGCACATCCGCTGAATACGCCAGTATATGATCCAGTAAGCCAGAGGGTTGTCAAAGGATTCGGCATTCTGCAACCCGGCCTTGCAGAGGAGATACCACGCAACGGTCAGGGGCGTTACGCAGCGCTGCGCAGCAGCATACCGGGCAATAACCCCTATTCGATGATGTCTTCGGATATTTATCAGGATCTGTTTGGGGAAGGATCGTTCGTGGGCAAAGGGATTTACGATGTTGATATTTTTATGCAGGCCACCGCCAACACCTGCCCGGAAAATCTGGTCCTCAGCCATGACCTCCTCGAAGGATGCTATGCCCGTTCGGGTCTGCTGAGTGAGGTGTTGCTCTATGAACAATACCCTAATAATTATTTGTCGGATGTTGCACGGCGTTCACGCTGGATCCGGGGCGACTGGCAACTGCTTAACTGGCTGAAACCACGCGTCAGAAAAGCCGATGGAACCCGGGACAGGAATCCGCTGACCGCGCTTTCTTACTGGAAATTACTTGATAATCTGCGGCGCAGTCTGGTCGCCCCCTCTTTACTGGTATTGCTGTTCTTTACCCTGCTTGGGGTACCCAATCCGGTTTACTGGTTGGGCGTACTTTCACTGATATGGCTATTACCAGCCATCCTCTGCATTGCCCATGATCTTCTGCATAAACCTCTGCGTCGCCGCCTGAAGCCGCATCTGTTACTGGTGGGGGCGGGCGCGCTGAAGCGTTTGTCAGGTATCGGGATTAATTTTGCGGTACTGCCACACGAAGCCGGATATTCGTTGAAGGCGATTGCCGTGACGCTATGGCGACTGGGGATCAGCAGGCGTAGCCTCAGCCAGTGGGTCATTCACAGCCACGACAGCAATCAGTCCACACCCGCGTTTGCGCGGTTTTATCAGGCGATGTGGCTGAATGTAGCCTGTGGCGTGACGCTGATAATACTGACCGGACAATTTGCACCACAACTGCTGGGAATTGCGTTGCCGATCGGTACGTTATGGTGTGTGGCACCGCTGCTGATGAGCTGGCTGAGTCGCCAGCCCGTGCGTAAGGTATTTTCGCCAAATCAGGAACAAAAACAGCTGTTACGCCAGGCTGGCCGTGAAATCTGGGCGTTTTTTGAAACCTTTGCTACAGAAAAAGAGAACTGGCTTCCGCCTGATAACTACCAGGAACTACCGCAACCGAAGGTGGCCCATCGCACTTCCCCTACCAATATTGGCCTTTCCCTTATGGCTAACCTGACGGCATGGGACTTTGGCTATCTGCCCGGCGGAGAGGTGCTCCGGCGCGTGTCGCTCACGCTCGACACGCTGGATAAAATGGAGCACTACCGGGGCCATCTCTACAACTGGTATGACACCCGTACGCTGGCCCCCCTCAGCCCACGCTACATCTCGAGTGTTGACAGCGGCAACCTGGCGGGGCATCTGTTGACCCTGCGTGCAGGGCTGTCCGCCATGCGTCATCAGCCTGTTTTAAACAGCCAACAAATACTGGAAGGACTGAACGATACGCTGGGTATTCTGGAAAACCAGTGGGGTCAGAATCCCCCGGACAGCCTGCGGCTGCTGCGCAAACACTGCCTGCTCGCGGTGTCGGTCTCTCCGCAGGCATTTTTCAGCGAGCTGAAAAACATGCGCACCCAGAGCAACCATCTGACCACGCAATGTCATCATGGAGCCCCCCTTCAGATGCGCTGGGCAGGACATCTGGAGCATCAGCTGGTTCAGCTTTGCCATGAGTGGTCGCTGCTGCTTGGCTGGTTACCTGCATCCTGGAACAAACAAACGCTGCCGACGCTGAGCGAGCTTGCCCGGGAGACATTTACCGGTAAAGAAACACCCTCTGCGTCCGCGACGGGGCAGGCCCGGATGCGACTCAATATTATCACCGAGCTTGAACAGCGGCTGGATGAACATGCCCGGATGGATTTCGCCTTCCTGTACAACGAAGCAACCAGTCTGCTCAGTGTTGGTTATAACTGTGACACAAATACGCCTGACAAGAGCCACTATGATCTCCTGCCGTCTGAAATTCGCCTGACCAGTTTTCTTGCCATTGCGACTAATCAACTTCCTCTTAAAAGCTGGTACGCGCTGGGTCGACTTTTTACCACGATTGATAATGAAACTGCCCTGATGTCGTGGAGCGGGTCCATGTTTGAATACCTGATGCCGAATCTTGTAATGCCTACCTGGCCTGGTAGCCTACTCGATGAGATGAGTCAGTCGGCAGTTATGCGCCAGATCCACTGGGGGAAAGAACGCGGGGTACCCTGGGGGGTTTCAGAGTCTGGTTATCATGCTTTTGATGTTCAGTATAATTATCAGTATCAGGCCTTTGGCGTGCCGGGCCTCGGTCTGCGCAGGGGGCTTGCTGATGACATGGTTGTCGCCCCTTATGCCACATTGCTGGCGTTGATGGTCTCTCCACAGAAAGCCTGTGAGAACCTGTTCAGGCTGCAAAAAAATGGCGCACACGGCGAATATGGTTTTTATGAAGCGCTGGATTATACCCCCTCACGCCTCGCATCTGGTCAGCTCTATGCGGTGGTTCAGTCCTGGATGGCGCATCACCAGGGCATGGCATTTCAGGCGTTGGCCCATGTATTGCTTGGGGCCCCCATGACTGAGCGATTTATGTCCAGTACGACCTTCCGTTCAGCGAGTCTGTTGTTACAGGAGCGCGTGCCGGATGCGCTCGATCTCTACAGCCCACGTCGTCATTTTGAATCTCATGAGGGCAGAGTCAAACCCGTTCGCTATGAACCCCGCATTTTCAATGGGGTGGATACGCCAGCTCCGGATATTCAGCTCCTGTCCAACAGCCAATATCATCTGATGTTGACGGTAGGCGGTGGCGGTTACAGTCGCTGGAATAATATTGCTCTTACACGCTGGCGCAGTGATACCACCCGAGATAACTGGGGAGCATTCTGCTATATCCGCGATATGCAGACGGGCAACGTGTGGAGCAATACCTGGCAGCCGACAGGCAACTCCAGCGAACACGAAGAAGAAGTGATATTCACCGATGCGAGTGCTGAATTCAGACGTACCTTTGGTGGACTCAGCGTCAAAACTCAGATTGTTATCTCCCCGGAAGATGACATTGAACTGCGACGTCTCACACTCATTCATCGTGGACGCCAGCCCCGCTCTCTGGAGTTGACAACCTATGCCGAAGTGGTACTGGCCCCTGATGCCAGCGATCTGGCACACCCGGCATTCAGCAATCTGTTTATTCAGACTGAACTTGAACCTGAGCGTGACGCTATTCTTTGCCACCGGCGCCCGCGCACCCCGGATGAACCGAGTCCCTGCTTGTTTCACATGATGGTGGTGCATGGCGATACACTTCATACCGTCTCATTTGAAACGAACAGGGCAAAATTTCTTGGCCGTGGCAGAAGTCCTGCTGATGCCCTGGCAATAGAGGCTGGAGGAGCGCTTAGTAACACGTCGGGGTCAGTACTGGATCCTGTACTGGCGATACGCCATGCCATCATTATGCAGCCGGGGCAGACGGTCACGATTGATATCATTTATGGCATCAGCGAGACCCGTCAGCAAAGTCTGGCTCTGCTGGAAAAATACCGCGATTACCCTATCGCTGATCGCGTCTTCGAACTGGCCAGGTCTCACAGTCAGGTGGTATTACGTCAGATGAATGCCAGTGAAGATGATGCCACGTTGTTTAATCGTCTCGCCAGTGCAGTGCTTTACCCTGTCCAGGAGCTGCGAGTCGAGGGACAGGCGATCAGCCGCAACCGTCGCGGTCAGTCCGGTCTGTGGGGCTGGGCAATTTCAGGCGATCTGCCGATAGTGCTGCTGAGTATTACCAGCGAAGAAAGTATCGCTGCCGTGACCACTCTGATTCAGGCACACCGGTACTGGAGACAGAAAGGGCTGGAGGTGGATCTGGTGATCCTCAATAACAGTCCCGGCGGTTATCAGCAGGGATTACAAAATCAGATTATGGAGTTAATTTATGCCGGGTCTGAAGCCAGTCTGCTGGATAAAACGGGTGGGCTTTTTGTCCGTAATGGCGAGCATCTCTCCGCTGAAGATAAGTTGCTTTTGATGAGCGTGGCCTGTCTTTATCTTGATGATCGTGCAGGTGGAATTGGTGAGCAGCTTAATCAGCGTATTCATACTCTCAAACCTCCGGCCAGAGCATTCGTACCTCACGCAGTCCGGGAACGTAATCAGCACAAGGAGTGGAATCCCGATGTCGGTCAGTTACAACATTTCAACGGATACGGTGGGTTTTCTCAGGATGGTCGGGAGTATCAGATTGTCCTGCGGGAAAATGCGCTGACACCGGCACCATGGTCAAACGTACTGGCAAATTCCCGTTTTGGCAGTGTGATTTCAGAGGCGGGACAGGCCTATACCTGGTATGAAAATGCGCATGAATACCGGTTGACACCCTGGGAGAACGATCCGGTGAGCGATCGCAGCGGCGAGGCGTTTTATCTGCGCGATGAAGAGAGCGGTGAGTACTGGTCGCCAACGGTTTTGCCTGTTCGCGGACACGGTGATTACCTGACGCGCCATGGTTTTGGTTACAGCGTCTTTGCCCATCGTGAAAGCGGTATAGACAGCGAGTTGACTGTTCTGGTTGCCGAAGACGCGCCGGTTAAACTTGCACTCCTGACGCTCAGTAATACGTCGGGCCGGACACGCAAACTTTCCGTAACTGGCTATGTGGAGTGGACGCTGGGTGAATCCCGACCTCGCTCGGCTCCTCACATTGTGACACAGGCAGCCGGTGTTCCTGGCGGCTGCGGGGTACTGGCGAACAACTTTTATGGTGATAACGGCGGTGACCGTACTGCATTTTTTGCCGTCAGCGGTAATGACTGTTCGCTGACTGGTGACCGCCGGGAGTTTATCGGTCGCAACGGCTCGCTGCACGCCCCGTCTGCGATGAAACTGCTCAGGCTATCAGGTAAGACGGGCGCCGGCCAGGATCCCTGCGGGGCGGTGCAATCTGCCGTCAAATTAATCGACGGCGATCAGAGGACCTTTATTTTCATCCTTGGCGCTGCTGAGAATCATGCTCGCGCTCAGGAGACGCTTGCCCATTATATGAACGAAGATGCGGTCCGCCAGGCGCTGAACCGGGTTCATATCCACTGGCACAATATGCTCGATAAAATTGTGGTTAACACCCCCGACACGTCCGTAAATTTATTGGTTAATGGCTGGCTAATGTATCAGACAGTAGCCTGTCGTCTTATGGCCCGCAGTGGTTACTATCAGTCTGGTGGGGCATTTGGTTTTCGCGATCAGCTGCAGGATACGCTGGCACTGAGCCATGCTGCTCCGGACCGGATGCGTGAACAGATAATGCTCTGTGCATCGCGGCAATTTATCGAGGGTGACGTGCAGCACTGGTGGCACCCGCCACACGGAAACGGTGTGCGTACCCGCTGTTCCGATGACTACCTGTGGCTTCCTTTTGCTGTTTGCCACTATGTTGAAACGACGGGGGATATGGATGCACTGGAAACACGCATTCCTTATCTGGAGGGACGGCCGCTTCAGCCGGGTGAAGAGTCAGTCTATGACACGCCGGTCATCAGCGGCACCGAAGAGACACTCTGGTTACACTGCGTCAAAGCTCTACAGTATGGACAGCGGTTCGGGGGGCACGGCCTGCCGCTGATGGGGGCAGGTGACTGGAATGACGGGATGAACCAGGTGGGTATCGAAGGCAAAGGTGAAAGCGTCTGGCTGGGCTTCTTCCTGTACGATATTTTGCAGCGGTTTGCAGCGCTGGCGGAGCGCAGGATGGATGAGAATGTCGCCTCTATGTGCCGTGCACAGGCCCTGCGTCTGCAAAGCAATCTTGAAGCCCATGCCTGGGATGGTGAATGGTACCGACGCGGGTATTTTGACGATGGTACTCCCCTGGGGTCGAAAGCCTCTCAGGACTGCCGGATCGATGCGATTGCGCAGAGCTGGTCTGTATTGTCCGGGGCCGCAGACCCGGGACGGTGCGCAAAGGCCATGCAGGCGCTGGATAAGCACCTTGTGGATAATGAGGGGAGACTGATAAAACTGTTAGCGCCGCCTTTCGATGGCCATGGTCCAAATCCGGGGTACATACAGGGGTACCTGCCCGGTGTACGGGAAAACGGAGGGCAGTATACTCATGGCGCTATCTGGGCCGTGATGGCATTTGCCCGAATGGGGAATGCCGAACGCGCCTGGCAACTCTGGTCAATGATTAACCCGATAAATCATACCCTGAATGCAGACTCGGTTGGGGTTTATAAAGCGGAGCCTTATGTCATGAGTGCTGATGTCTACAGCGTTGCTCCCCATACCGGACGTGCAGGATGGAGCTGGTATACCGGGTCAGCAGGCTGGGCCTGGCGTTTACTTACTGAGGAATTACTGGGGATAAAACGTTCCGGTGCTGACTTTACTGTTCATGCCCGGATGCCGGATGCGTGGCCGGCTTTCTCTGTGGCATATCAATATGGCGAAAGCCATTATCTGATTAGTGTCTCTCGCGGCGATGCAGAATATCGCGTTACACTGGATGGTGTTCTCCTCCCTGATGACAGAATACCGCTGCGGGATGATGGACAAAACCATACGGTTGAGATCATTCAGAACTGTCAATGACTCCGGACGTGCATTAACGTCTGCCGTTAATGCGCTGATTATCCCTGAGAACGTCAATCGCTGTCTGCATGGCGATTTTGTCATCCCGTTTTTTTTGCCTGCCTTGCATGACCTGAAGGTATTCCAGCAAGGTTCGGGTATTAATCGGTCGGCCCTGTTTACCCACAGCCAGCACGGCTTCGCCAAGAATAATTTTTACTGGCGGTAGCTGGGACGGGTACCAGTCAAGGGTGTCTTCTGATTTCATCATAAATTTCTCATGGAAGGATATTATATCATAAATCGGACGTTCATTTCTCACTGTCTGATATCCTGATTCAGTCATAAATGAACATAACTTAAACCGGCTGTTTTTATAGTAAAGCGTATAATAATTAATGTATTCCTCAGAGGATTTTATTTATGCCTTATAAAAAAAGACTCAGGCACTTTAAAGAAAGACCGGTTCATGTTGCCTGCCCGGTATGAGCATACAGAGCCGATCAGAAAGCAGCTAATCCAAGAGTGATGCGGTTCTGGCGTGCCCTGCCTGCTGTGTAGTTCAGGCCATCAGAATGCTGGTGTATCGGCAGCTGAGCCGCTTCTGCTACTTAACGTAAGTGATGTCGGGAAATGACAATATTTCTCCTGTACTGTAGTTGTAGAGGGCAAGATGATGAAATCAAAAAAATCTCTTTTTATTGAAGGGCATATCCTTTCGAAAAGCTGCCATGGGCAGGCCGGTCAACCTTTCTGTATCCACCGGGTCAGGTTTAGTAATGGCAAATATGCGATTATTCGGGAAGCATCAGGCATATGTTTCAAACCTGGCGATAATATTCAGCGAAACGATTGCGAGTGGTTTTATAAACTTACCAAAATTCGTTTACTTTCTTTTGAGTACCTTGAGGATGATGAGTCAAGAAGGCAATTTCTTGAATATCAATGATAAATCCATGAAGTCATAACGTCATAATTTTGGTGGTTTACAATTCATTCATTACTCTCCAAATGGTTTGCCGGTATTAAATATTATTTTTTCTTAATTTAGAAAGAATTAGACTGTTTAAAATAATGTGTATTACAAAAGAAGAATTTTTTTATGATTTTCCTTATGTGTTACAACCTACCTTATCACCCCACACTGCTTCCCGGATACTCTTCGCTTTTATTGTCAACCTGCTCCGGATATCCGCGTTTGTCACTGTGGTTGACATGGCACAGCCACCCAGACGCAGGAGGGCAGGAAAAGATGCGGTCGAGGGGATTGTTGCTAAAGAGCAATAATTTATCGCTGAGGCCATGGCATACCCTGAATTATTGCTCCCACTCGGCCATGGCGACTGACGACTTTAGGTGTTTTTCAGGGGTAACCAAAGAGGCAGGTAATTATCAGCAGGCACTCTTTGCGCTAGCAAATGATGGGTGTCTACTGGAAATAGATAAGCTTCTTATCATTCATAACAGATTTTCAGCCCACTTTTTTCTTTCCGGACAAATTTCTCCCCCTAGTTACCTACTTCGGGCTTCCTCGCGCATTGCCATTAAATTTCCGACTTTAGCTTTTTTCGGATCTTGGGAGAAAAAGAGAAAAGTACGGATAGGTTCAGCATATCCATATGTATGACATCTGCATATGCAACCCCTATACATATGCAATACATCTGCCTATACTGGGCATATGTACACACCCGGTGCAATAAACACATTTAGCATATGTGCAACATATCCATCTAGACTCGGGAGAGGACACCATGAGAACCGTATCCATTTTTAAAAACGGCAACAACCGCGCCATCCGTCTGCCCCGCGATCTGGATTTTGAGGGGGTGAGCGAGCTGGAGATCGTCCGGGAAGGGGACAGCATCATCCTGCGTCCCGTCCGGCCGACCTGGGGCTCGTTCGCACAGCTGGAAAAGGCAGACCCGGACTTTATGGCGGGGCGTGAGGACGTTGTCACCGACGAAGGACGATTTGACCTGTGAACAAGACTTATATGCTCGACACCAACATCTGCTCGTTCATCATGCGCGAGCAGCCGGAAGCCGTCCTGAAGCGCCTGGAGCAGGCGGTGCTGCGCAACCAGCGCATCGTGGTCTCGGCCATCACGTATTCGGAGATGCGCTTCGGCGCCACCGGCCCGAAGGCCTCACCGCGCCACATCGAGCTGGTTGACGCGTTCTGTGCCCGCCTCGATGCCATCCTGCCCTGGGACCGCGCCGCGGTGGACGCCACCACGGAGATTAAGGTGGCGCTGCGCCTCGCCGGCACGCCGATCGGACCGAACGACACGGCGATCGCCGGGCATGCCATTGCCGCCGGCACCGTACTGGTGACAAATAATGTGAGGGAGTTTGAGCGGGTGCCGGGGCTTACGCTGGAAGACTGGGTTAAATAGTACGGCAGAAAGACTGTATTGATGGAGGTCCGCTTTGTGCCAGGAGCGGACGTTTGTGGTTCTAGAAAACACTCTTTGATGTGGCCAGTATATGTCTAGATTACCTGACCTGCCCCCAGTATTAGATACAACCGTTAGTTAGTAATGTCGGTTTGTTTACCTTCACATTTTCCATTCCGCCACCGTGCTGCAAACTCTGATGGCGTCTGATAATTCAGTGCTGAATGTGGACGACACCCGTTATAATCCTGCCGCCAGTTATTAATGATTTTCCGGGCATGAACGATATCGCTGAACCAGTTCTCATTCAGACATTCATCGCGAAATCGTCCGTTAAAGCTCTCAATAAATCCGTTCTGCGTTGGCTTGCCCGGCTGGATTAAGCGCAACTCAACACCATGCTCAAAAACCCATTGATCCAGTGCGCGGCAATTGAACTCCGGCCCCTGGTCAGTTCTTATCGTCGCCGGATAGCCCCGGAACAGTGCAATGCTGTCCAGAATACGCGTGACCTGAACACCTGAAATGCCGAATGCGATGGTAATTGTCAGACACTCCTTCGTGAAGTCGTCCACACAGGTCAGGCACTTGATCCTGCGACCGGTGGCCAGTGCGTCCATGACAAAATCCATCGACCAGGTCAGGTTGGGCGCCGCCGGGCGGAGCAGAGGCAGACGTTCTGTTGCCAGCCCTTTGCGACGTCGCCTGCGTTTTACGCCCAGCCCGCTCAGAAGATAAAGGCGGTACACGCGCTTGTGATTAACATGAAGGCCTTCACGGCGCAGTAACTGCCAGATGCGGCGGTAGCCAAAACGCCTGCGCTCCAGTGCCAGCTCAGTGATGCGCCCTGATAAATGCGCATCAGCCGCCGGACGCTGAGCCTCATAGCGGCAGGTCGACAGGGACAAAACTGTAAGCCTGCAGGCACGACGTTGCGACAGACCGGTCGCATCACACATAAACTCAACGGCTTCCTGCTTCTGGTCTGTCGTCAGTACTTTCGCCCCGGAGCCACCTGAAGTGCCTCCTTATCCAGCATGGCTTCGGCAAGCAGCTTCTTGAGTCTGGGGTTCTCTTCCTCAAGCGACTTCAGGCGCTTAACCTCGGGAACCTCCATGCCGCCATACTTCTTACGCCAGGTATAAAAGGTGGCGTCGGAAATGGCGTGCTTACGGCAGAGCTCACGGGCAGAAACCCCGGCTTCAGCCTCGCGAAGGATACTGATGATCTGTTCGTCGGAAAAACGCTTCTTCATGGGGATGTCCTCATGTGGCTTATGAAGACATTACTAACATCGCGGTGTATTAATCAACGGGGAGCAGGTCACCACTTCCCTAGGTTCCAATAAATGCTCTCCTTCCGGAGTTTGCAAATGATGCGGCACAAGGCACTGAGTCAGAGCCGCAACAGAGAGGCCACTCTCCACAGTAGCAGCCTGACCGGACAAGCTTGAGTGATCTGCTACCACATATCCTGTTGCCGGAACAGCATAGCGCAGAAGCTTGCTTAATACGGCTCCCTGAATAATTATGTGAGAATATATGGAATATTTTACCGAGTTCATAATCTTCTCGATCCAAAACTAAGCCGTTTTTATATCAGGCAGAAAAAAGCCCGCCGTGAATGGCGGGCAACCAAACAAACAAATTTCTATGAAATATAAGTTGGCGTTTACCAGTAGCGATAGAACAAACATGCGTAAAACAGCACACCAGACAAGCAGGCTATCGCTACAAACACTCGCAGCATAACTGTATTCCGAGTGATGATTACCAGCCGTAAGACATACCAGCACCGACTACGAAGTTATGTTGTGTATCGTTAGATACAGACGCCTTAACGACAACATTTTCGGAAGCGCGAGCGGAAGCGCCTACAGCGAGCGCGTTTTCCCCGTCGGTGTTACCTACGCCAGCTCCAACAGAGAACGTCTGCCCCTGGATAACTTGCGGAATGTTAGCCATTGCAGCTAACCCGCGCTTGCACGTTTACGGTTATCTTCAATGGAGTTTTTCAGCTGGCCTAATTTCGCGTTGGTGTTACTTTCCAGATTGCTGATACGGCTTTCGTGGTCAGCGATAGCTGCGCTGTTTTCAGCGACGCGGCTATTAGTCGCATTCATCGCCTTGCGGTTAGCGTTGGCGTATGCGGCATCAGCGCGGGATTGAGCGTAAGCGCCGGTGTTTTGTGCCTGCTCAACGCCTGATTGCAGTAAGCGGTGAATGGGCTGCAGATGCCTCAGAAGATTCAGTTCTTTCATTAATTCCATTTTTAGACTTAGCCCTGAATTTAATTCCAGTAAAAAGATTATATTGGGTCAGGATAAACTGTAGCGAGTAAGATTGTATGGCAAGAATAATACATTCTTCCGGTATCACCTCTGGGACAACTGCTGACACACGTCACGGACAACTCAATTACTTCGCAGGAACTGCATGTCCTGACGGCTTACCTGCTCTCTACGATAGTACCGGTCATTTTGTTGAGCCAGTGAATCAATGGTTTCTGGAGCTCAAAACCGTTAAAAGACTCGTGGACATCAACACCGCAGCCAAAGCAATGCTGCGTTACTGGAGATTCCTTGAGCGCGAAAACCTTGAATGGAATCACTTCCCTCCCGTAAACCGGTTTAAACCAACATACCGGTTCAGGTCCGAAGAACTGCTCTCTGCTGCCAGAGAAGGCAGAATGTCATTCTCGACTGCCAATAGCTGCATCGGGCAGGTGGTACGATTTTATATCTGGGCGATAGAAAACCATCATCTTGTTATCTCCAGTGAAAACGCAGCCCCTTTTAAATTGGAGTTTGTCGCTCGTCAGAACAACGGGAGGCTGGCACACCTCAAACCCCGCGTCCTCATACAAACGAGTGACCTGCGTATTCGGGTTCCCCGACATGCCAACCCGGCAGTGTCTTCGTTAACCCCGCTGTCAATGGAACATCTCAGTCTGATGGCTGCCCACCTGAACAACCAGTCGCATGAATTCATATTGTTGTCACTGCTTGCCTGTGAAACTGGCCTGAGATTGAGGGAGGCATGTAGCTTTACCGTAAATGCGTTACAGGAGGCAAGGCCGACCAGTGAGCTAAAATCCCGCTATCACATTACTATTGGTCCCCGTAATGGAGTTGAAACCAAGTTTGGTAAAACACGAACTATCGAAGTTTCCGCGACACTGTTAAACCTGTTACAGCACTACGCACTATCCGAAAGGCGAGGAAAAAGGCTCTCCCGATGGGAGAAGCAATTCCAGACAGTATCAATGAATCCCCCAGATGCCTCCCTGAGCGGGTCAGTTAACCGTGATATTTATCCCCGATTTGAGCCCGTTTTTATCAGCCAGCAGGGCAACCCTGTCCGACCAGAAGTACTCAATGCCCGATGGGGCTCGTTTCGCAATATGCTGCGCCAAAAGGATCCTGGCTTTCGTTACCGGTTTCACGATTTAAGGAGTACGTATGCCACCTATCGGCTGCACAGCTTATTTGAAAGTGGGTTGTCCGAGGGGGAAGCCCTGGATTGTCTGATGGGCTGGATGGGGCATCAGAATGAGAGCACAACGTTCAAGTATATTCGTTTTTTGAAAATGAATGAGACTCAGAAATTTGCTTTTTCGATACTGGATACGGTCATGAGTCGCATCTCAGAAGATAACCATGAAGGGCACCTTTAAATGAGTTCAGGACAAAATGCATCCCTGGAACTGCGCCTTCGCGATGGCGGTCATCGTGAGATAACAATAGACTTTGATTGCTATAACTTCCGTGGATTTCCGGCTAAGGAACTTTGCAGCCCATCGCTAAGCGTTCTGCGCCCGATCAGTGCTGAATCGCTGTTCCTTACGTTCCGGGATGCTGATTATGCCGAGGCAACAAAATGTTTCCTTTTAGCCAGCCTCAAAAAATATGTCGAATACTGCGACAACATATCACTGCCTGTTTTCTCACATGAATCAGTCCTGACCTATGGCGGATACATTGTTCAGAGGAATAAAGCAGGTGAGTTACGAAACAGCACGTGTACCCTTACCCTCTCAGCGATTAAACGGTGCTTCATTTTACTGGGCAGACCGGGTTACTGGTTTGATGCAATTCCAACGCTGGGTAAATCTCAGGCAACGCCGCATAAAGCCTACAGTGATAACGATTTACAAAAGCTGCTGCCGCTATTGCGAGCGCTTTTCAAACAGCTCTCCACCCAATTTTTGAAAGATCCGGATTATTATCTCTTCGCGGCGAATAACAGACCGACAATGACATTTGTATGGAAAGGTTCGGCTTTTACGCTTTATGGAACCGTCAGTAAGATGATGGCCGTCGCTACCTATCTGATGTCCTATTACACTTGGGCAAACACCACATCACTGCTGGCCATTCAGCGACCTGAAGAAACCACCCTTTCAACAAAAGAAAAGTGGTATCAGATGCCGGTGTTCAAACGTCGGGCTTTCAGGATCCTCACGCTCAAATTCGGTGATCACGGTCAACTCAATATCCCTAAATACTCACTTGAGTTTTTCAGACAGCTGTTGAAAATCTCAGGCATTATTGCCGAACACTGGGTTAACGAAGGATCGCCAAAACTTTTTATAACTATCAGGAATTCTCACGCTGAACCTTTAAGGGCGGAGGAGCTCTCACGATTTAACAAATTTCTTCGCACGAATTTTCACCTGCAGGACGACCAAAGAGTGCAACTGGCCCCCGTTATTTCTCGTTTTCGCGCTACCGGTAGTCAAATGATGCAACTGCATCACAGTCCCGCGATGAGTGCTGAGCTTCTAGGGAATAGCCCCCGAACAATACGTCGACATTATTCCGAAGGAAATGAATTTGATAACCAGTCAATGCTCCAGGATGTCGTCAATGTTATGGCGGATAAAGCCATGTATGGTGAAAATACAGAGCAGGCAAAACACCGAAGAAAAGAGGCGCTTGGCGTAGATGTTCTGGCTTACGAAAGCCTGCTTAAGATGCACACTCCGCCTATGAAACAGGCACACGGTAGCTACTGCCAGAACCCCTTTGGCGAACAGGCCGAGAAATTCCTTTCGCGGGTACGCAGACACGGCTTACTTTCTACGGAGAAATTTGCATGTTCCGATCTGATGAAATGCTTTTTCTGTCCCCATCAGATAATTGTCGCTGAAGCCTGCGATATATGGTGTCTGATGAGTTTTAAAGAATGTCTTGAAGAAAGTATTTATCGGCATGTGGATCACCGGCATTTTTATCAGAACTACGCCTCTGTACTTACTGCCATCGACAACATTTTTAAGCGTATCGATAATAAGATTCTGCAGGCAGCCACCACCAAACTTCGGGATGAAGGTCCACATCCGCTCTGGCAGGAGCCCATTGCCTTTCTTCAGCGAGTCACCCCGGAGGCCCCTTGAGCAAAAGCACACTGAAAATTCTTTTACCTCACGATCTTGAAGAGCAGCAATGTCCCGAGATACTTGATGTCATTGCCCTGCACAAACACCATCAGCAAAAGCAACTTGACGCTGTTGCCATATGCAGGGATGAATCCGGCAATGTTATTGCAAAGTTTGGTGACCTTAGTTGGGACTGCTCACGACTGGTTACGACTAAAAATGCATCACACCGGAAAATTGATTTTTCCGAATTCCGGCAATACCCGGCCCTGTTAAATGAACTGAAACTTATTTGCTACGGATGGCTATTTACCCGAAACCTGCAATACAGTTCCCCGACCAAAATGTCAACGATCATTGGGCGTATTTCGGGTCTGAAAATGAGCTATCGCTTTCTGTCAGAAAATGGGCTGTCCACCATTTGTGCGCTTGACGTTCCTGCACAGTGGGCTAAATTTCTCTCCTTCCTTGAAGACCAGAGAAAGAGCGCAGGCACCCTGACACATATTCTGTGTGCCATACAACAAGCACGTCGATTGTTTCCCTGGCTGGGATATGACATTTCGGATATGAGTTTCAGTCCGGTCAGGCTGAGCAAAAAGCTTTGCCGGCCGGAGGCTACGGAACGAGAGCAAACACTGGCTATTCCAGAGCGACTTGCTGATAAGCTCTTACACCACGCAGTAAATATTGTGGAAACTGCCTGGCCTTACCGCTCACGACTTGGTGAAACTGAGCGCCTACTGCAGGAAAATTATGAAGCAGGTGAGCATGCCGTTAACGAGAAAATACGCAAAGGCGTCTGGAAATGGCTGAATAAAGAAAATGGCAGCGCTGAGTTCAAGCACCGTTTTGCTAAAGAGGCTGTTTACTTAGCGCCGCAAATGTCATCAGATATTATTGCCGGGCAGTTGTACGGCTACCCGGATTGCCCACCCATAACCAATGGGATCTGGTGGAGCAAATACCGTGCTAATTTGCTTTCTGCCTGCTTTGTCTGCTGTGCTGCTTTTTCGGGCATGCGGGAAAGTGAGCTTTTTGAACTGACGCCTCACAGTTATTACAGCGCAACCTATAGCGGCAGGACATTTCATTTTCTGAAAGCTAAAACGCACAAAATGGGTGAAAAACATACAGAATGGGTTGTTGCTCCCATCGTGCAAAAAGTTATTCAGCTCGTGGCGGCGCTGACAGAGCATTTACGCACGCAAATCCTGAAGCATGCAGTCACTGCACGTGATAAGGAGCTTGCCCAAAGCCTGTGGCTTTCACAGGGGCAGCGCTCCACTCAGCCCAAGCGGATCTCTAACTGGACCCTGCGTCTTGCGAATTATTCTAAACTCGTTGGCTTATATGTTCGTCAGGAAGACTACGATGAGTGCCTGCGCGCGAACCCTAATAGTAACGAAAGGATCAGGAATCATGTGGAAATCGGGAAATGCTGGAAACTGTCTCCTCATCAGTTCAGGCGAACGCTCGCTTTCTTCACCATAAAAAACAGGCTGGGAAATGCAATTGCCATCAAACAGCAATTCAAACATCTTTATCTTCAGATGTCAGAGTGGTATTGCGAAGGTGGTATCCCTTCCAGACTGCATAATGTGGAAATCGACAAAGAGCTTCAGAAGATGATTGATACTGCCGGGTACGAGCAGATTGCTCAGAAATACTGGGGCTGGTTTAAGGGCAGCGGCGTACTGTCAGGAAGCCATGGCAAGGACATCGTGAAAATGCGTGATGACCTCCCTCTCGTTTACCGCAACTGGGAAAGTCTTCTGAAACATGTGAAGGAAAAAAGGCTGACACTTCATGGCACCCTTCACGCCTACTGTAAAAATGGTTATGACTGTGACATGGGCGGGGTAATAAACCCGGCTTTCTGTGTCGACTGCGGCTCGCACGGCAGTATCATCGACGGAGAACAGGCGATGTGGTGGAAGAAAAAGCATGACAGCCTGACCCATTGGCTTACCGACAATCCAGGCGCTTCTGTTGCAGAATTAACGCATTGCATGACACAGATTCGCGCGGCGGAGAAAGTCATGGCGGATTTCTCTGTCAGCTTTGAACCCTATCAGCCTGAACCCCGGTTAAAAGCCAATGAGTAAAAGAGAACATACCCTGCTGAGCCTCGAAGAGGCGCTGGCTCGTATTCTGAGCGGCGACACCCGACGGGTCCCTCCGGACAGAAAACTTAGTGCCAGGGCTGTTGAGACTGAGGCAGGTCTCAGCAATGGAAGTGCGTATTATTATCCTGAATTGATAGAAAGAATTTCGATACTCAGGCACAAATCCAACCCATCAGTAGCAACCCGCGGTTCCGTAAGCAGAACGGAAAAATGGAAGGAAAAAGCCCTGGAAGCCGAACGTCTCAAAAGTAAATTTCGCGATGAATGCATTGAGTTAAAGCAGTTGAACGCTCAGATTGCTGCAGATCAGTACCGGCAAATGAGCGCCTTGCAGGAGGCGATACAAAAAATATCAGAGCTCGAAAAAATCATCGAAAAGCTCAATGCGGAACTGAGTGAACCCCGGCGCGGAAAAAATTAAACGTATTTAGTTAGTTGGCAACCAATTACGTGAGCTATGTCTTGCGGGGATGCATGCCTGTGGAACAGGGGAAGACGTTACTGGGGCCAGCAGATAAAGCTTAACAACCCACCTGTAAACAGGCTTTTTTGAGTTGCAATGAAGAATATCGCCGATGAGTAACTTAATGCTAAGGGAACAATCCGGATAAGGGAAAAGTAACTTTTCTTTCAAAGCAATATCTAGTAAAACTTTGGGCATTACTGGGTGGAAAACAAGCCAGATCTACACAGGGAGATAGTACTGGTATGGTCAAAAAAACAGGTAAGCAGAAATCAGGCGACCCTCGTAAACGCATTGTAAGCAAGACGAGGACTCAAATACGGTTCGATTTTCAAAAAGCGATGCTTACGCCAGAAAACAGAGAAAGCATGGCAATCGAAACAGATAAAATGATTGATGCCTTTGATGAATCAGAGCCTTTAGCACATATGTTCACAGACAATGACCTCTTGGTTATATTTGGCGCCTTATCAATGTGTAAAAAAGCAAGTGAGTATGAGGGGAAGCCGGTTACTGAGGATAGTCTCATCCATCAATTAAAAATACTGGATGTCGGGGCTGAGCGTGAAAAAATCATGATCACCTTTATCAAGAAATACGAATCTCACGCCTGAACCAGACAATACTGTAGTAGTTGTCAGCACAAGTGCCCGCGACATTTTATTGGAGCGATGAAGTAAAGGACCTTTTCCAGATGGAATTGTTGTTCTTATTGCCGTTTATCCCGCCCCGATGGGCAACAAAATTGAAGTACTATAAAGGCGTCCAGGATTACAGATGATGACCAGAAAAGATTTTCATCTAAAAGCATTAGTACTTTTGAAGGAAGTCAAGATGCCGCTTTGAAATGCTGCAATGTCCCCAATCGTGCATTAGGCTGGAAAACACCTGTTGAGGTCAGAAGAGGGAGGATTTATGGTTGCTTCATTAATTTTACGTATAGAGCATGGGGGTTTAATCTTAAACCTGTAATGCTTTTAGAACCGCAGACATTTTTTACCCTTATGCTCAGGTGAGATTAAAACGCTGCTGGGACCGATTACAGGGCACTTAAGTGTAACCACGCGCATGCCATTTCGCATCGTATACGTTACACATTCGGCAATTTTTGGCATTTTTGTAATGTATTCGATGCGAAGAATATTCGTATGTAGATGTCCATTTGGGTCCCATTCACATTTAGAGATATGTCTGCATACACTACCCGATGGCCTCCGGTTGAACATATTTTTCTGCTTAATCCTGCACACCCAGATTGATGCAAACCGTCTATACCATCCTCTTCAGTTTACCACCTTTTTGAAGTAGCATCTGCGCAGAGCCCAGCTTCCGGGCGAACCATACACGAAAAACAATTCTTTTCCCGGTCGACTCTGCTCCAGGGCTTGTCCCGACGACATAAGGTATCCTCATACATAAGTTCCGCTACCATTTCACCCCTCAATTTCTTTCAGTTTACATCCAAAAAACAGAGTTAAACGGCGAGAGTCACTGGCTTCAAATGTTACAATCTGATTATTGTACATACCAAAGAGCTTGCTGAAATGCCTGATTTGAACCCAGTTCTGAAAAAAATAATTATTCTGAAAAAATCAAATGTAAAATATATATCGTTGATTTATTTTATTTTTCAGAATAAAAAAACTTTAACGTGTATGGGTATTGCGTGACCATGCGTTAATACGCGTGCCACTTGCGATTCTGCGCTTATAAAGACCGGCCCTCAGTGGTCGGTTTTTTTATGCCCCCTCAGCCCGACTGTACAAACGGTAACAAAATTCACCGGAAACGGTGGCAGACCTGGCTAATCTTAAAAAGTATTAAGCGCTTACCTGGAACGATTATTTAAGATTAGAGAAAAGACAATGCAAGTGAAGATCAACGCAAAAAGCCTGGCCAAATTCCACCTCATTCTTGCCCTTGTGTGGGCGATGTTAACCATACCCACCCTTCTGTGGTGGAAAAACAGTATCCTCTGGGTCTCTCTGATGAGTATTTACGCCATCGTGGTGTCGCATCTGGCAGCCTATAGTGCGGCCCATGCGGAAAAAGCGGCCAACAATGCTCTGAATCAAAGCGAAGAGACCAAACAGAAGACCGAGAAAATCGCCGCCGATCCACGTCAGGCGCACTGATTGTGCCCCACCGGTGTCAGGCAAACAGGATCTGCCCGACGCCGGTACACTCCTCAAAAATAAACATTCTGCGCGGCATATTTAACAGACGCATCCCCGCCACCTGGCAATGACGTAAGCGGATCGGCTGCGTAATCACGCTATTCGAGAAAAAGACATTACGCATATCGCAATTCTCGAAACAGAGCCCGTCGATATAGCAGCGGTTAATTAATAAACTGCTGAACTGAATATTACGGAACACACTTTGTTGCAGATTGCAGCGGAATAGAATGGCTTTGTTCTCTCCTTCACAAATATCCAGCTGCGTTAAATGGTGGCTTTCCAGCAGCCCTTGCAGTTCTGTTATAGTGGATTTGCCGTCAGCTGGCTTAGCAGAAGATAAAGGCATAGCGCCCCGACGCTTAGCGTTAAGGTTCATAAGGATTTCCTGTTTTGAAGTGGTCATCGGAAGCGATGACGACGGAGTGGAAGTCCTTAATTACTTATTTACGCCTAGCGAAACAATGGCGATTTTGGACAATTATTTGCAGAGTTGGCCGATAAAATAAAAGTGCGATTTTATTTGAATATTTACACAGCGAAAAATTAATTTACCTTAAGGAATTATTTCATGCCAAAAAGCAAATGTAAAAACGCTATTCTGGTTTTTGAATCACCGTGGAACCTTGATAACTACGATGCCAACCGCTCATCAGTGCTGCCGTTTGTACAAGGGGTTGCGAAGATGCAGGGTGATACGGAGGTTTTTTTCCAGAACTTTCATAATAAATCGAGCTTCAAATTTGCCCTTGAATGTCTGTGTCGTCAGAAATTTAATAACACCATTGTCTATATTGCAGCACACGGCAGCAAAGACCGTATTGGCAAAGTTTCTATCGAAGATCTTCTCGCTGCCGTTAACGAAAAATCGCGCGAGTACAATATTAAGGGGCTAATGCTGGGCTCTTGTTTTGCAGGGACTAAAACCGATCTACTGCAGATTTATACTGAAGGGAGCAACCTGCGATGGAGCGCAGGATACTCTTCTTCATGCGACTGGCTCATCGGTACTATGATCGACTGCGCAATCATTCACAGCGCACTTAACATTGAAGATGAGCAGTACAAAACCCATGAGGCGATGCAGAAGGTTTTTGCTGGAGCCATTGCGTCCTTTGCATCGAATGCGATTATTGGCGAAAACCGGAAACAAAAATCCGTACCGCTGTCCGACTCCCTGCAATTCGTTATTCAACCGGAAGGCAGAGGTTTTCGCGCGCAGGTTTCATCCCCTAAGGTTTTTGAACAAGCGGAAGAGCATCGCTTAAACGAAGAAGTAGAAGAGGAAATGGAAGAAGCTCTCTGATTCATACTCTGTTGCAAAGCGAATGATCCGAATTTTAGATCGCCTCCGCACTGCTGGATCGCCTGTTTATTGCCTGCAATAACATCAACATGCCGCCAGCAGTGCCGGTTTTTCGCTTCCAGTAAAATGTGATCTACCGCACATATACCTCTTCACAGACCGAAGCGAATGACTAAGCTTAGTAGGCAACCGGATAAAACCAGACCCGAGACAACATTAACCGGAGGTCCTGACCACCATGTTCAACCAGCATATACGCACTGTAGAGACCGTAGAGTTCGATATAGAACAAGAACTTCTCTACGAAATCGATCCCTGCGAGTTAAAACTGGATGAAATGCTCGAGGCGGAGCCGGAACCTGAAATGATTGAAGGGCTGCCCGCATCCGATGCGCTCACCCCTGCCGATCGCTACCTTGAGCTCTTTGAGCATGTGCAGTCGTCGCGACTGTTTGCCGACAGCAAAACCTTCCCCGACTGCGCACCAAAGATGGATCCGCTGGATATCCTCATCCGCTACCGTAAGGTGAGACGTCACCGGGACTTCGATCTGCGCCAGTTTGTGGAAAATCACTTCTGGCTGCCGGAAGTCCTGTCGAGCGAGTATGTGTCCGATCCGTCCCTTTCGCTCAAGGAACATATCGACAACCTGTGGCCGGTGCTGACCCGCGAGCCGCAGGATCACATCCCCTGGTCGTCGCTGCTGGCGCTGCCGCAGGCCTACATTGTGCCCGGCGGGCGATTCAGCGAAACCTACTACTGGGACTCCTATTTCACCATGCTGGGCCTGGCCGAAAGCGGTCGCCACGACATGCTTAAGTGCATGGCGGATAACTTTGCGTGGATGATCGAAAAATATGGCCATATTCCCAACGGCAACCGTACCTACTACCTGAGCCGTTCCCAGCCGCCGGTGTTTGCCCTGATGGTGGAGCTGTTTGAAGAGGACGGCGTGCGCGGAGCCAAGCGCTATCTGGATCACCTGAAAATGGAGTACGCCTTCTGGATGGACGGCGCGGAGTCGCTGCTGCTCAACCAGGCCTACCGCAGTGCGGTGCGTATGCCGGACGGCTCTCTGCTCAACCGCTACTGGGATGACCGCGACACCCCGCGGGACGAGTCCTGGATAGAGGACGTCGAGACCGCCCGCCACTCCGGTCGTCCGCCCAACGAGGTCTATCGCGATCTGCGTGCCGGGGCCGCGTCCGGCTGGGACTACTCCTCGCGCTGGCTGCGGGATCCGAGCCGGCTGGCGAGTATTCGCACCACCCAGTTTATCCCTATCGATCTCAACGCCTTCCTGTTCAAGCTGGAGAGCGCCATCGCCAATATCTCGGCCTCGAAAGGGGACAAAGAGACCGCGGAGATTTTCCGCCAGAAGGCGAGCGATCGCCGCGCGGCGGTCAACCGCTATCTGTGGGATGAGGAAAACGGCTGCTATCGCGATTACGACTGGCGTCGGGAGGAGCTGGCGCTCTTCTCAGCCGCCAGCATCGTGCCGCTGTACGTGGGTATGGCGACCCATGAGCAGGCGGAACGTCTGTCAGATGCGGTGAAAGCCCGTCTGCTGACGCCGGGCGGTATTCTGGCCACCGAGTATGAAACCGGTGAGCAGTGGGATAAACCCAACGGCTGGGCACCGCTGCAATGGATGGCGATCCAGGGATTCAAGCAGTACGGCAACGACTCGCTGGGGGATGAAATTGCCTGGAGCTGGCTGCAGACCGTTAACCAATTCTACAAAACGCACTACAAGCTGATTGAGAAGTACCACATCGCCAGCAGTCAGCCTCGCGAAGGGGGCGGGGGTGAGTACCCCCTGCAGGACGGGTTTGGCTGGACCAACGGCGTGGTACGCCGCCTGATTGGCCTGTACGGGGAGCCGTAGCTCCCCGCGCTGTCAGCGGATCACCTGATAAATCGCCGTCTGGATCGACAGCCATTTTTTGCTGCTGGCATCCGGCTGCGCCTGTGCCCGCCGCTTTGCCTGATCCATCTCGCGGCGTTGGCGTTCAACCACCGCCGGAACAGTACAAAATGCCTGGAGATACTCTTTACGCAGGCCCGTCAGCGTTTCGCCTGCGGCCATCGCATGGCCGAGGTTAGTAATAAACTGCCGGCAGGGCTTCTCCTGGGTCATTTGCAGGCGATAGCGCATCAGTAAATCCAGCACCTCGCGATGGTTGACGGAGAGCGCATGCTCGGTCCAGGAGAGTTTCCAGTCCATTCCCGCTTTCAGGAACAGTAATGCCACCCGGGTATCGTTGCGATCGATGGCCGCGCGGAAGTTATTCTCATCCCAGGTGACCCCCAGCCTTGTGAGCGTTTCACGGGAGGAAGGGGTCTCGCGCATCTCTTCCGCCACCGCCTGTACGGGCTTTGCGGGAGCCACATTGCTGGCCGCCTGGGTCGGGGCGCTGCTTTCAATTAACAGCCAGGTGCCCATCATCATCATGCCCATCACCATCACCCCTACCGCGCCCCACAGCACGACCGAGATCAGGTAATCACGCTGCTCAGGGGTGCGCGCAGGCCGACGGTTCGGTTTATCGATGGTGTCGCGCACCTCAAAAATGTCGTCCCCCGTGACGTTATTTTTTATCCGCGCGTTCTCCCAGAAGAGATTCAGCTCGTGAGTATCCGCTGCCATCAGTCCCGCCGGATTTACGGCAGTGCGGCCTTCATCAAACGCCCGCTGTACGGGGCTGGCAATCTGGGCGTAGTAGTTATCCAGCAGCAGAATTTGCGTAGAGGTCAGCGGCTGCTGGGCAATAATTTTATTGCGGATCAGCCGGATATCATCGAGGAAGGTCTGTAGGGTTTTACGCGGTTCCACCATCAACGTCAGCAGGGACGGATCGCTGAACAGCGCCGAGTAGGAGCGGGAGTACTCTTTTTTATCCACCAGCATCAGGGCCAGCTCGCTGAACATCATGCCACCGAGGGCGTCGTTACGTTCGCCCTGCTGCAGCCAGCCGCGTACCCGATCGGCGCTGAACAAGGTTTTCAGGTGATTGTTCAGCCGCGTGGGATCCGGCCAGGCCTGCATAATCAGCCCTTTAATCATCAACTCCAGCGTCCGCACCTGCTTCTGCGCGTGCTGCTGGCGCAGGTCATCGCTGGGCCCCATCTCCGTGCTGTAGGTCAGCAGCGGCTGCTGCAGACGCAGATGCTCAAGCGCGGTCACAAAGCGCGTCGCGGCGATCAGCTGGTTGTCGCTCACCTCCTGCCCGCTTTCGTACTGCGGCACCCGCTGCTGTAGCAGCCGCAGTTGCAGGGTGAACTGCGACAGCTCCGCATCGTTCAGGTTGAGCTGCTTTGCCACTCTCGCCCAGCCCCCCAGCGCCAGCCTGGCGGAATCGAGCTGCTCAAGGAACCAACGGGGATCTTTGCCTTCGGCAACGTGCACCTTTAACAGGAGCAGGATCTCAACGGAGGCCTGACGAATAATTCCCAGACAGCGTTCAAACTGCTCGCGGTTCACGTGCGATTTACTGAGGGTCATCATATTCCTTTAAATGCTGCGCACTTATGCAGAGGCAGCTGTCGGAGAGCGGTCTTTTTTTTAAGTGGTTCTACCAGATTAAACATACCCGATAATGGGTACTATTTCAGTGATAATGTTAAAATCATTTACAAAAGTTCCCGGAGATCTGGCATGCCCGTGTTGCACACCCCGCGTTTAACCTGCTCCCCGCTGCAGGAAACAGACTGGCCCTTTTTTCTCTCGCTGCAGCAGCATCCCGATGTGATGCGCTACGTGGCTGAAGCCCGGCCGGAGGAGGCCATTCGTGAGGCCTTTACCGCGCGACTGCCCGCATGGATCCCGGGCAGCGACCACTGGCTGTGCCTGGTGGTACGCGATAACGCCAGCCAGCTGCCGCTCGGGGTCACCGGGTATATTCATCATGATGATGATTGCGCCGAAGTGGGGTTCTTGTTTGCTCCGGAGGCGCAGGGAAAAGGCTACGGCTTTGAGTCCTTGCAGGCGGTGTGCGATTACGCCTTCGGTCAGGGCGGGATCCGCCGCTTAACCGCCACGGTGACGGCGGGCAATGTCGCCTCGAAACGCCTGCTGGAAAAAGTGGGGTTTGTACTGGAAGGGGAGCTGCGCGAAAGCTACTGGCTTGCAGGCCAGTGGCATAACGACTGGTTGTTTGGGCTGTTAAAGAAAGAGTACCGCTAAGCGTGCCGCGGGGATCCCTCCCCGGCATAAGGCTACAGGAACATCCCCCCGGAGACTTCAATCCGCTGCGCATTCATCCAGCCCAGCTCATCGCTCAGCAGGGCGGCAATCGCATCGCCGATATCGTCCGGCAACCCGACGCGCCCCAGCGCCGTCTGCGAGGCAATGTGCTGGTTGATCTCCTTGTCATCGCGCACGCGCCCGCCGCCGAAGTCAGTTTCAATGGCGCCCGGGGCAATGATATTGGCGGTGATCCCACGCGCGCCCAACTCTTTCGCCTGGTAGCGGGTAAGCACCTCCATCGCCCCTTTCATTGCCGCGTAGGTACTGGAGCCCGGCAGGGCAAAACGCGCCAGGCCTGAAGAGACATTCAGGATCCGTCCGCCGTTTTTCATCAGCGGTAACAGGCGCTGGGTCAGGAAGAAGGGCCCTTTGAAATGGATGTTCATCACCTCATCAAATTGCGCTTCCGTGGTCTCCACATAGGGGGCGTATAAACCCACCCCTGCGTTGTTCAACAAATAATCGAAGCTGTTGCGCTGCCATACTCGGTGCAGCGTTTCTTCAACCTGTCGGGCAAAACCTTCAAAGTGGGTAATATCCCCGACGTTCAGCTGCAATGCTGCCGCTTTGACCCCTTTTTGCTCAATTTCGCGCACGACATCGAGCGCCTCCTGCTGGCTACGGTTCCAGGTCAGGAGGATCCCGACACCTTTCTCTGCCAGCTTCAGCGCCGCGTTTTTACCGAGCCCGCGGCTGCCGCCAGTCACTAATGCAATACGTTCAGTCATAAGAAACCTCGTTTCGGCTGTGGTGGTGATTGAGAAAGAGCTTATTAGGTGATAGAAAATCAATAAATATGGCTAAAAACGCTTCACTGTTTCATAGCTAACAACAATGAGTGCTCCCTATGGATAAAATTCAGGCAATGCAGTTGTTCATTCGCGTCGCTGAACTGGAGAGTTTTTCCCGCGCAGCGGACTCAATGGGCCTTCCTAAAGGTAGCGTATCCCGCCAGATCCAGGCCCTGGAGAACGGGCTTGGCACCCAGCTACTGCACCGCACCACGCGGCGCGTCAGCCTGACCCAGGACGGGATGGTCTACTACGAGCGGGCCAAAGATCTGCTGGCCAACATGGATGAACTGGATGGTCTTTTTTTGCACGACCCTGCCAGCGTCAGCGGAAGACTGCGGGTGGATATGCCCACCGGCGTTGCGCGAAATTTAGTCATCCCCCGACTGCCGCTTTTTTTGCAACAGTATCCTGGCATTGAACTGGAGCTGAGCAGCAGCGACAGGCTGGTGGATGTGGTGCGCGAAGGGTTTGACTGCGTGGTGCGCGTCGGCACCCTGAAGGATTCCGGCTTAATCGCCCGCCCGCTCGGCAAGCTGTCGGTGATCAACTGTGCCAGCCCCGATTATCTGTCGCGTTTTGGCTATCCCGACGGGCTGGACGATTTAGCCTCTCATGCCGTGGTGCACTACGCGACGCACCTCGGCACCCGGCCACAGGGGTTCGAATATTACGACGGCGAGTCGACCCACTGGATCAAGACCGGCGGCATACTGACGGTCAACAGCACCGAGACCTACCACGCCTCTGCGCTGGCCGGGCTGGGAATTATTCAGGTGCCGCGGGTGGGCGTGCGTGACGCGCTGCGCGCCAAAAAGCTGCTGGAGATCCTGCCGCAGTACCGCGCCAGACCGATGCCGGTCTCCCTCATCTACCCTCACCGCCGCAACCTCTCCCGCCGGGTGCATCTGTTTATGGCCTGGCTCACGGAAATCATGAAAGCGTACGTTGACTGAGGGCAGACTATAATTCCAAAGACCACCCGCTAAACGATAAGGAAAATGTGACTGATGCCGGAAAGCAACCCGCAACGTCCTACTCAGGATCTGGACTTCGATCCGATTAAAAAACTGGAAACCCGTCCGCCCGAGGCGCCGCCGGAGCCTAAAATCACCGCAGTGCGCAAAACGGGCAGCCTGCTGGATAAGGCGAAGGATGTGATCCAGCTGCTGCAGCAGCGGCCGATGATTGCCCACCTGCTGCGCGCCACCGAGCGGTTTAACGATCGGCTGGGCAATCAGTTTGGCGCGGCGATCACCTACTTCTCATTTTTATCGATGATCCCGATCCTGATGCTCTCCTTTGCCGCGGCGGGTTTCATTCTGGTGTCGCACCCGACCCTGCTCCAGGATATCTTCGGTAAAATTCTGCTCAACGTCAGCGATCCGACGCTGGCGGCCACCCTGAAAAATACCATCAGCACCGCCGTACAGCAGCGTACCACCGTGGGAATTGTCGGGCTGTTAGTGGCGCTCTACTCCGGCATTAACTGGATGGGCAACCTGCGGGAAGCGATCCGCGCCCAGTCCCGTGACGTCTGGGAGCGTAAGGCGCAGGATGAGGAGAAATTCTGGATCAAGTATTTCCGCGACTTCATCTCGCTGATTGGCCTGCTGGTGGCGCTGATTATCACCCTCTCCATCACCTCCGCGGCAGGCGCAGCGCAGCAGATGATTATCTCCGCGCTCTATCTGGACACCATCGAGTGGCTGAAACCGGTCTGGCATCTGGTGGGACTGGCCATTTCGATGCTGGCGAACTATCTGCTGTTCTTCTGGATCTTCTGGCGGCTGCCGCGCCACCGGCCACGCCGCAAGGCGCTGATCCGTGGCACCTTCATTGCTGCGATTGGTTTTGAGGTCATCAAAATCGTGATGACCTACACTCTGCCGTCGCTGGTGACCTCCCCGTCCGGAGCGGCATTCGGCTCGGTGCTCGGACTGCTGGCCTTCTTCTACTTCTTCGCCAGGCTGACGCTGTTCTGCGCGGCCTGGATCGCCACCGCCGAGTACCCGGATGACCGGCGAATGCCTGGCAAATCACACCGTTAAGCACTCCATCGGGCTGGATAAGAATGCAATATTTCAGCCCGATTCATCATTTCAGCATATAAATCCAGCCTGTAACTTTTATTTAACCCAAAACCAGTTTTATCCTCTAAGTATTAATTTCTGTGAAGCATTTCATAGATGTGAATTTCCTGGTCTGAAAATTATTCACTTTTTGCCGGCTTTTTCGCCATCCGCTGCGTTTGTTACAGATTGAAATGTCGCTTTTGCTGTGCGTAATATGGCCTTTCGTTCGCCAAAAATAAGAAAAGTTTATGCAAGCCACAGCCACAACACTCAATTCAGAGCAGGAAAACGTCCCGGTTAACTCGCGCAATAAAGTCGTCGTCGCATCGCTGATTGGCACCGCCATCGAATTCTTCGACTTCTATATTTACGCCACCGCTGCGGTCATCGTTTTCCCGCATATCTTCTTCCCGCAGGGCGACCCGACGGCGGCCACGCTGCAGTCGCTGGCGACCTTCGCCATCGCCTTTATCGCACGTCCTATTGGTTCGGCGCTGTTCGGCCACTTCGGCGATCGCGTCGGGCGTAAGGTGACGCTGGTCGCCTCGCTGTTGACCATGGGGATCTCCACCGTCGCCATCGGCCTGCTGCCGACCTACGAGACTATTGGTATTCTGGCTCCTCTGCTGCTGGCGCTGGCCCGTTTTGGTCAGGGTCTGGGTCTGGGCGGTGAATGGGGCGGCGCGGCGCTGCTGGCGACCGAGAATGCCCCACCGCGCAAGCGTGCGCTCTATGGCTCCTTCCCGCAGCTGGGTGCGCCTATTGGCTTCTTCTTTGCCAACGGCACCTTCCTGCTGCTCTCCTGGCTGCTGACCGACGAGCAGTTCATGACCTGGGGCTGGCGTATTCCGTTTATCTTCTCGGCGGTGTTGGTGCTGATCGGCCTGTACGTGCGCGTCTCTCTGCACGAGACCCCGGTGTTTGCCAAAGTGGCGGCCGCGAAGAAACAGGTAAAAATCCCGCTCGGCACGCTGCTGACCAAACACGTTCGCGTGACGGTGCTGGGCACCTTCATCATGCTGGCGACCTATACGCTGTTCTACATCATGACCGTCTACTCCATGACCTTTAGCACCACCGCTGCACCTGTGGGCCTGGGTCTGCCGCGTAACGAAGTGCTGTGGATGCTGATGATGGCGGTAATTGGTTTTGGCGTGATGGTACCGATTGCCGGGCTGCTGGCTGACCGCTTTGGTCGTCGCCCGAGCATGATCGTCATTACTTCGCTGATCATTCTGTTTGCGCTGTTCGTCTTCCCGCCGCTGCTGGGTTCCGGTAACCCGGCGCTGGTGATGGCTTATCTGCTGATTGGTCTGAGCCTGATGGGGCTGACGTTCGGCCCGATGGGCGCGCTGCTGCCAGAGCTGTTCCCGACCGAAGTGCGTTATACCGGAGCGTCATTCTCCTATAACGTCTCCTCGATTCTGGGTGCCTCTGTAGCGCCGTATATCGCCACCTGGCTGCAGGCGAATTACGGTCTGGCGTATGTCGGTTACTACCTGGCGGCCATGGCGGCGCTGACGCTGATTGCCCTGCTGTTGACCCACGAGACCCGCCATCAGTCACTGTGATTGTATTGCCGGGTGGCGCTGCGCTTACCCGGCCTACACTCTCCCATAGGCCCGGCAAGCATCGCGCCGCCGGGCAAAACCCCCGCCCTATTTCTTCATCTGCGACAGGATCACCTGACACTGATTGGCCTGCCCCTCTGACGGGGAGATCAGTGCCAGCAGTGCCGCCGCAGGCGTCACCAGCGTTGCCAGCGCCGCAGCCACTGCACCACGCGCAATCAACGGCCCCGGTTTTACCCCGGCCTGTGGATCTTTAAAGGAACCGCGCACATACAGCGGCGAGCGCAGGGTGACGATGCGGATGCCCTTACTCTCCGGATTGATGGTCAGATCCAGCTGCTCCGAGGCCATACTGGCCGTGCCGGTAATGTTGATAACGGCATTTTCAGTATCAAAGGCAAAGATTTTCGGACGGGCAACACCGTTCACCAGGTCGATATTGGCCGCTGCACAGTTGACCCTCACCTCATCGTCACCAAATATCTGCCCTATCAGGTAATTGCCGACGTTCAGCCCCAGAATTTCCATCAGGTTGCGGCTGACCAGCCCATCGTTCATCAGCAGCTTCAGGTTGCCGTTACCGTTGCCCAGCAGGGCCGCCACGGAGTTACCCACGCCGCGGATGGAGGCATCACCGTTCATCTCGCCGAGGGTTTTCTGCATCAGCTCCACATCAGGCATCAGCTGTTTGAGCTTCAGCCGCCGGGCCTGGATCTCCGCCTGGCCGTGCATCGGCTTCTTGTCCCCTTCCAGCTTAATGTTTGCCGAGATGGTCCCGCCCGCCATGCCAAATTTCAGCGGTTTCAGCTGCAGGTCAGCATTTTTAAGAATGATATGGGTCGAGAGATCGCTCAGCGGAAGGCTGCTGCCATGCTCGATTCGCCGCCCTTTGAAGCGCACGTCGGCATCCATCACATCCCATTTGTCGGTCTCGAAGCGGTCGTTAGGCAGCACTTTGCCCGACGGCGGTGCCTGTTTTCTGACCTTCTGCGCTTTGGTGCCTTTACCGGAATCGACGCCAATCAGCGGCCCCAGATCGGCCAGCCGCAGCTGCCGTGACTCCATGTCGCCTTCCAGCTTCGGCCGTGGTTTGCCGGTGGTGTAGGTCAGCGAGCCATGAATATCGCTGTCACCGATCCGACCGTTGAAGTCGCGGTAATCATAGACAGACGATTTTTCAGGATCGATTTTTGCCACCAGATGACCATCGGTTTCGAACGGTGGGGTATCCGGGAGCAGAACACCGGTCAGCTCGTACAGCTCGCCCAGCGAATCGCCGGAGAATTTAAGGCGCAGATCGACCCCGCCCATCTTCATGGGATCGCTCACCGTGCCGACAAAGGCCACCCGGGTATTGCCGGAGCGGAAATCAGCCTGCACCGGGAAAGGCGTACCTTCGCCGCGCAGGGCCAGCATGCCGCCAATTTTGCCGCTACCCTTCAGAGGCTGTTCGTTGTAACGCCCCTCGGCTTTCAGGCCAAAGACGTAATCACCAGGCTTATCTTTTCCGTCTTTCCCTTTGGTGCCGGTCACTTCACTGAAAGGCAGCGCTTTACCCAGCGGATCGACAAAGATCTCGAGATTGGCTTTGCTCACCGCATCGTCAATGGCGACGCGCCCGCGATCGAAAATGATGTTATCGAGACGGAACGACCAGGACGAGGGTTTGGCTGCGGCCTCTTTGTCTTTATTCTCGGCGAAATCAAAGGTCCAGTTATTGGTCTTCTCCGACAGGCGGATCAGCCGGGCGTCGGGTTTCTGGAGTTTGATCCACGGCAGATAGACCGTTTTGGTCAGCAGCGCCAGCGGAGCCAGCGTGGCTTCGACGCGTGGCAGATGCACCATGGTGATTTCAGGAATATCGGGCGGATTGCCGAGCATAACGTCGTCGGCATGTACGTGTGGCCACGGGATCCAGCTGCGCCAGCCCGTTTCGCCCTTCTGGCGCTCCCATACGACGCCCAGATCGCCGCGAATGGCGAATGGACGGTTGAGTTCGGTCGAGACTTTCTGGTTGATGGTCGGTTTGAGGCGGTTCCAGTCAAATGTCGCGATCACGACAATGAGCACCACAATCAGCAACAAGAAGACCCCCCCGGACCAGGTGATAATCTTCGCTGTTTTTGTCATCCCATAATTCCTTTTTTACCTTGCCAGTCATGAATATAGTTTAGACGAGGAAAAAAGGAGCGGCAGCGTCCGGTAATAACGCGTTAACCACGCGCTATTATGGGAAGCAGCCGGGCTTACAGGTTGACGATAACGTTGTCGAGCGTCTCCATCGGTACCGGGCGGGAGAGGAAATAGCCCTGCGCGGCGGCGGCAGGCGAGTTTTGCACATCGCGCCACTCTTCCAGCGTCTCAACGCCTTCGACGATGACCCCCTGACAGTAGCGGTTCATCAGCTGCAGCAACAGGGTGAACAGGTTGCGGCCTTCCGGGGTCTGACGCAGCATAATGAACAGGTCACGCGCCACTTTGATGTAGTCGTAACGCACTTCGCTCAGGGCGGAGAAGTTCGCCATGCCGGTGCCAAAGTCGTCCAGCCACAGGGGACCAAATTCGCACATGGTGGCAAACGAGGAGTCCTGCGGCAGACGAACGTGCTCCACCAGCTCAAAGCGCAGCCACGGCAGGCGTTGGATCAGCTTCTGCAGGCTCTCATCCTGACGCACCGCCAGCAGGGTTGGGCCATCGACGTTGACCGAGGCCAGAATGTTGTTGTCGGCGAAGAAGTCCTGCTTTGCCGTCAGCATGCTGAGCTGCTCTTCGAGGATATCCAGACGGTGGCGCACCGGCAGTTCCGCAAAATAGCGATCCGGAGCGATCCGCTGGGCCGGGTTTGACGGATGGGTTACGACGGTCAGGATCTCGATCGCCATCAGTTTACCGTCGGTGCGGTAAATGGGCTGATAAGTATAAGCACGCTCACATTGCAGCCAGTAGCGATGTTCCTGCAAGTTCTCAATACTTGCCTCAGGGATGCTCAGCAGCTGGATGTCCTGCCTTAACTTCATTTCAGATATCCTGTTGAATGGGGAAGAGCCTGTGGGGACTGGTCAAAGGATTATCGGCCCCAGGTAAGAGAACTTTATGTTCGGTTGCGGACGAATATGAAAATGTGGGATCTGCAACCCACCCGAAACTTGTCCTGGTTCAAAAAAATAATGGAACGTCGTTTTAATACAGTTGACCGCTCCCGGGCTGCAGCGCACACTAGCGCTAATTTAACTGTTCAGGTTCACGACTATGTCTAAGAAAATTGCCGTGATCGGCGAATGTATGATCGAACTGTCCCAGAAAGGCGCGGAAGTGAACCGTGGCTTTGGGGGCGATACTTTAAACACCTCGGTGTATATTGCCCGTCAGGTTGATGCTGACGCGCTGGCGGTCAACTATGTGACGGCCCTGGGCACAGACAATTTCAGCCAGCAGATGCTGGATGCCTGGCAGAGTGAAAATGTCGACACCTCCCTGACCCAGCGGATGGAAAACCGCCTGCCGGGCCTCTATTACATCGAGACCGACAGCACCGGCGAGCGCACCTTCTACTACTGGCGTAACGAAGCGGCTGCCAAATTCTGGCTGGAGAGCGACAGCGCGGCCCACATCTGCGAAACGCTGGCCCACTTTGACTATCTCTATCTGAGCGGCATCAGCCTGGCGATCCTCAGCCCGGAAAGCCGTGAAAAACTCTTCTCCCTGCTGCGCGAATGCCGCGCCAACGGCGGAAAAGTGATTTTCGACAACAACTACCGTCCACGCCTGTGGGCCAGCCGCGAAGAGACGCAGCAGGTCTATACCCGCATGCTGGAGTGCACCGATATCGCCTTCCTGACGCTCGACGACGAAGATGCCCTGTGGGGTGAAAAGCCGGTTGAAGAGGTGATCGCCCGCACTCAGGCCGCCGGTGTCAGCGAAGTGGTGATTAAGCGCGGAGCAGACTCCTGCCTGGTGGCGATTGCCGGGGAAGCGGTTGTTGAAGTGCCTGCGGTGAAGCTGGCGAAAGAGAAAGTGATTGATACCACCGCGGCGGGCGACTCCTTCAGCGCCGGGTATCTGGCGGTGCGCCTGACCGGCGGTACCCCGGAAGCGGCGGCGCAGCGCGGCCACCTGACCGCCAGCACGGTGATTCAGTATCGCGGCGCGATCATCCCGCGGGAAGCGATGCCGAGGTAAAAGCAAAACGGCAACCCTGAGGTTGCCGTTTTTAGTGTTTGTTCCCTCTCCCAGTGGGAGAGAGCCAGGGTGAGGGCATCAGACCGCACTGCCCTCAGAGTTACTGCCCTTGCGATGCCGATTTCACTGGCGCCATAATCCCATCCCACGTCGCCTGCAGATCCTTCATGTTGTATTCCGGCTCGCCTTTCGGCTGCATCAGAATCAAAGACATATCCTGAGAAAGCTGCTGACGCAGATCCTGGCTCAGCATCTCCGCGGTCAGGCTGTTAAGGAAATCCTGACGCAGCTTCTGATACTGTTCCGGCGCGATATCCACCACCTGGTTTTGCAGCGAGCGAATGCGCTGGCTGATCAGAATATCGGTATCTGTACGGGCATAGGTGGCAAACAGTTTTTGCAGCTCGAGGTTTTTCTGCGCCACCAGCGCGTTGAACTCCTCTTCGCTCAGGCCGTTCTCACGCACCTTCGCCAGCTCTTTGGCGACCACCGCCATATTGGCGTTCAGCTTGTCGCCCGGCGACTCCACGTTAATGGCGCACTGGGCGCGCTGGAACAGCACCCGGCAATCAAAGCCCAGACCAATGTCTTTGGCGTTGTTCTTGCTCAGGGTTTGCTGAACATGCCAGAACAGCGCCTCACGGGCTAAGTCGGCGCGCCAGTAGCGCAGCAGCGCGGCAGATTCACGAATCGGCTGCCACGGGCTGTCCCACATAATAGAGAGTCGGTCCTGACGCACGGCATCGGTCATGATGCTGACCGGCTCTGCGCGCAGCGGCGACAGGGTTGGCACCGGCGCAGGAGTGCTGCGTTTGCCCTTCAGCTCGCCGAAGGTTTTGCTAATCTGTTCGATCACCGAGCGGCTATCAATGTTGCCGACCACAATCAGGGTCATGGCATCCGGGGTATACCAGGTCTGGTAGAAGGATTTCACCTGCTCAATATCAACCGGCTGCTTCAGCGGCTCCGCCGGATCGTGACCCAGCAGCGCAGAGCCTTTCAGGCGATAGCGCCACCATCCCTCTTTGGTATCCGCCGGCCAGGTCGCCACCATATCGCTGTTGCTCAGGGCATAGTTCACGGTCTCAGGAGTAATCGAGACGTTACCGGCGGTATCCGACAGCCAGGTCAATGCCTCTTTGAGCAGATCGTTACGGTTGTTTGGCAGGCTGAGGTTAAACATGGTGTAGTCATAGGAGACCACGGCAGGCGGCAGAGGGCGTTTAGGATCGATACCCTGTTGCCACAGTGAACGGACCTGTACGGCCTGCAGGCTGCCGCTTTGGGTCAGCGCCAGACGGGGAAGAAAATGGCTGAAACCGCTCTGTTGCGTACTCTCGGTCAGGGAGCCGGTATTGACGGAAAGGCGGATTTCAATGCGGTCGCTGGGGCGTTGCGGTGTGGCTAAAACCTGCCACTGAAAACCGTTCGCCAGCGTACCTTGTTGCCAGGCCGGGTCAGGCTGGAGCGCGTCAGCCTGCACATAACTGGCTGCTGCCATCATGAGCAAACCGCCGGTTAAGAGTCGAATTTTTGTGCCCTGCATGTGAACCCCTGATCAACATTCCTGGTTATAAAGAGTGCCACACGCCCTGTCGCACTCTAAAGATGATGTTCAAAACACTCCGATTAGACCGCGCGTGAAGCGAAACGTCACGGCAAGAAGTGAAATATACCCGAAATAATTCTTGTCCGATTATGACAAGTCTTCAGGGGCCATTATGCGCAGGAGCCCGCACCCCGACAAGGGAATGCGGGCCAGAGAGAAGATTTTAAGAGGATAAACCCTGTGTTTTGCCGTCTGGCGCACGATTATTCAGCGTATCGTCCAGTTTTTTGTGGTCCAGCTCTTTTACCCACTTCGCCACCACGATGGTCGCCACGCCGTTACCCACCAGGTTGGTCAGCGCGCGGGCTTCGGACATAAAGCGGTCAATACCGAGGATCAGCGCCAGCCCGGCCACCGGCAGGTGCCCTACGGCAGAGATGGTCGCTGCCAGCACGATAAAGCCGCTGCCCGTTACCCCAGCCGCCCCTTTTGATGAGAGCAGGAGCACCACCAGCAGCGTGATCTGATGGAAGATATCCATATGGCTGTTGGTGGCCTGCGCGATAAACACCGCCGCCATCGTCAGGTAGATGGAGGTGCCGTCGAGGTTAAAGGAGTAGCCGGTCGGGATCACCAGCCCCACCACCGATTTACGGCAGCCCAGCTTCTCCATCTTGTCGAGCATGCGCGGCAGCGCCGATTCGGAGGAAGAGGTCCCCAGCACAATCAGCAGCTCTTCACGGATATAGCGGATGAACTTAAAGATGTTGAAGCCCGTGGCGCGGGCAATGCTGCCCAGCACCACCACCACAAACAGAATACAGGTGATGTAGAAGCAGATAATCAGCTGGCCAAGCTGCACCAGAGTGCCGACGCCATATTTGCCGATGGTAAAGGCCATCGCCCCGAAGGCCCCGATCGGCGCCAGGCGCATAATCATATTGATGATGCCGAAGATGACCTGCGAGAAGCTTTCAATCACGTTGAAAATCAGCTGGCCTTTGCTGCCGAGGCGATGCAGGGCAAAGCCAAACATCACGGCGAACAGCAGCACCTGCAGAATGTTGCCGCTGGCGAAGGCACCAATCACGCTGCCGGGGATCACGTCCAGCAGGAAGGCGACCACGCCCTGATCTTTCGCCTGATCCGCGTAGACCGCCACCGCCTTCGCATCCAGCGTCGAGGGATCAACGTTCATGCCCGCGCCAGGCTGAACCACGTTCACAATGATCAGGCCAATAATCAGCGCGAGGGTGCTGACCACTTCAAAATAGAGGAGCGCAACCGCACCGGTGCGGCCCACGGCTTTCATGCTTTCCATGCCTGCGATGCCGGTCACGACGGTACAGAAAATAACCGGAGCGATCACCATCTTAATCAGCTTAACGAAGGCATCGCCAAGCGGTTTCATTTGGGCGCCTAATTCAGGGTAGAAATGGCCAAGCAGAATACCGATGGCGATGGCGGTTAACACCTGAAAATAAAGACTTTTGAAGAGAGAGGTTTTCATAAGATGTCCTTGGGAAGAAAAACCGCAGGCAGTGTAGGGTTACTGCTCACCTGCGGCTTTAAAATAGCACCCAATAATCAGGACAAATAGGAACTCAGGCTGAATTTGAAACACAAATGTTAAGAATTTTGAGCTGGCTCGCACAAACCAGCAACATTTCATTCAACGGTGTGATTGTCATTCTGGTGAAGATAACGACTTTCAAAAATATCCTGTGGAACAGCTTTGGCAAACAGAAAACCTTGTCCGCACTCCACCCCGGCCTCAGCCAGCCATCTCCGCTGGGCTTCGGTTTCGACACCTTCGGCGATAATTCCCAGCTTCAGGCTGTGCGCCATCTGGATAATCGCCTCTACCATGCTGCTGTCGTCAGGCAGGCCCTCGACAAAAGCCTTGTCGATCTTCAGCACGTCGACCGGCAGGGTTTTCATATGCTGCAGCTGACGCAGCCCGGCGTAGCCCATACCGAAATCGTCCAGCGCAATACGCACCCCGGCATTACGCAGCGGGCGGAGTATCGCCACAGCTTCGTTAGGATCGTCGATCCGGCGGCTCTCGGTTACTTCCAGAATCAGGGTATCAGGCTGGATGCGGTAGCGACCGATCAGCTCCAGCAGCTCCGGAACCATGTTCGGGTGCATCAGCTGTAGCGCCGACAGGTTAACCGACAGGGGCATCATCATCCCCCGCGACTGCCAGGCTGACAGCAAGCGGCAGGACTCTTCCAGCACCCACTGGCCCACGGTCACCATCAGACCACAGTTCTCAATGCGGTCGATCAGCCCTTCCGGGAGCTCCCAGCTGCCATCGGCCTGGCGCATCCGCAGCAGCGCTTCGGCACTCCTGACCTTGCCGGTATGCAGATCCACCTGCGGCTGCAGCCAGATGGCGAAGTAGTTATGGTCCAGCGCGGTGAGGATATCGTTCTCTTCTGACAGCCGCTGCTGCGCCTTCTCCATCTGCTCGGGCTCGAAGAACTGGATCTGGTTCTTTCCCTTCTGTCGGGCAGTAAAGGCAGCGGAAAACGCCCGACGGAAGAGCTGCTCGGCGGTCAGGCTGCCGTTAAACATGGCGATGCCGATGCTGGCGCTCGGGCGCAGCTGGATCCCCTGTACCGGCAGCCGTTCATTTATAACAGTGAGCACTTGCTGACCCAGCGTAATGGCGTGCCACGGCTCCTTGACGCCATTGGCGATAATCACAAAGTCATAGGCGCTTACCTGGGTGAGCACCATCCGCGGCGCAAGTACGGATTTAAGCTTCTCAACCAGCGTCAGCAGTACCATTTCCCGCTGGCTCTCCTTCAGCACGCCGGCGGTGTCCTGCAAGGTTTCACAGGCCACCACCATCAGCGCGGTGGTCTGCTGGCGTTTCACCGCCTGCTCCAGCATCGCCATCAGAAAGGCCTTGTTGGGCAGATCCGAAACCGCAAAGCGGGTGGCGTTGTGGTTAAGCTCTTCATGCTGGCGCATCATGCGCTGCTGGTTGAGATTGTAGCTGCGGACCAGCATGCCGATTTCGTCATCATGGTGCAGGCGCGGCACAGGGAGCTGGTGCCCGCTCTGCTGCTGCGGCGAGAGGGCATCGAGCTCACGGGCAATCCGGCGCAGCGGATGGACGATCAGCCGGTTGATGCACCAGGTCAGCGCCACGGTCAGCATCAGCGTCAACAATAAGTAAGTGGTTACCAACGTCGAGACCCAGCTGATGACGAATTTATACATCCGCCAGGAGTCCGATTGCAGCACCAGATAGGCCAGCGGCTGCGGGTTCGCCGGACGCTGCAGGGAATAGACCGGCAGGGAGATCTGTACCGGTAGCTCAAACATGCGCTTAACCATCACCGGCACCGGACGCTCCGGAATGAAGTTCATGCGCAGGGCCTGAAACTGATTGGGCAGCACCACATCCGCCTGGCTGACGACGCCTGCCGGCCTGATGCTCTTAATAATGGATTCCGCCTGGGGAATGTCGCCCTTCAGAATGGCGGCAGAAAGAGGCTCCCGGATTGAGCGGGCAATACTTTCGAGTTGCGAAGCCGTGTTGTAGCGATTCTGCTGAATGGCATGAAACAGCAAAATGACGCAAAAGACAAAAACAAACACCATAGTGACGGCAGTCACCATCGCCATTTGTTTGATAGTTAAAGAGCGGCTGACACGCAAAATGAATCTCCAGAAACGCGAAACGCAGGTTAATCAACTGTTACCCTGCTGCTTTCAGAGTATACCTTATCGTGATGTGTTTAAGAGAGTGTAACCAACCGTTTAGGGATTATTCTGGTTGCCGCTTCGCACTCGGGCTAAACGGCTGTATGACTGCCCGGGAGCCAGCGGCTCCCGGCCTTTTATTCGGCGCTGCGCAGAGAAATCTCACCGCCAACCCAGGGCTTAATCACACCATCCTGCTCCAGCAGCAGCGCGCCCTGTTCGTTAATACCGCGCGAGGTGCCGTAGATCTCTTTATCACCAATAATGAGCTTCACCGGACGGTGAACAAAATTATCCAGCTTCTCCCAGCGAGGCAGGAACGGCGCTAAACCCTCCTGCTCGAAGATTTTCAGCGAGTGGCGCAGCTCATTGATGACCTGTACCGCAAGGACGTTACGATCGATGGCGATCCCCGCTTCCTGCAGGTTGATCCAGCCCTGATTGATATCATCCGCCTGCACGTTACGCATCACCAGGTTGATCCCGGCCCCCATCACGATCTGTGCCGCATCGCCGGTTTTGCCCGTCAGTTCGACCAGGATACCGGCCAGTTTACGATCCTTAAGATAGAGATCGTTTGGCCACTTCACCCGCACGTCGTCGGCCCCCAGGGCCTGCAGAACCTCGGCCAGCACAATACCAATCACCAGACTAAGACCGATCGCGGCAGCGGGCCCCTGCTCCAGACGCCAGTACATGGACAGATACAGGTTAGCGCCAAAAGGCGAAAACCATTTGCGTCCCCGGCGACCGCGTCCGGCCTGCTGGTACTCTGCCACACAGCTGTCGCCAGACTTCAGCTCGTTGAGCCTGTCGAGCAGATACTGGTTGGTGGAGTCAATCACCGGCAGAACGGCGACGCTATTATCGGTAATCTGGCTGTGGATAAAGGCTTCATTCAACAGCTGAACCGGCTCCGGCAGGCTGTAGCCTTTGCCCGGCACGGTAAAGACATCCACGCCCCAGTCGCGCAGGGTCTGAATATGTTTGTTAATGGCGGCGCGGCTCATTCCCAGCTGTTCACCGAGCTGTTCACCGGAATGAAAATCGCCGTCGGCCAGAGTGGCGATCAGCTTCAGGGGGACGGTATGGTCTTTCATGCAATAGTCTCCACCGCGTTCACTTCACCGTGGTGCCCGATAAAGCGCACTTCCGGCTCCAGCCAGACGTTAAACTTCTCGCCCACGCGCTGACGCACCTGATGGGCCAACTGCACGACGTCTTCGCTGGTGGCATTGTTTTCGTTGATAAGCACCAGCGCCTGCTGCCGATGTACCGCCGCGCCACCGCAGGTGGTGCCCTTGAGCTGGCACTGATCGATCAACCAACCGGCAGCAAGCTTGACGCTGCCATCCGCCTGCGGGTAGTGCGGCGCGTTCGGCCATTCCGCAAGCAGGGTCTGTGCGTTTTCGGCGGCGATCACCGGATTTTTAAAGAAACTCCCGGCATTACCGTTCACTTTCGGGTCAGGCAATTTGCTCATTCGCATCTGGCAAACAGCCGCAAAAATCTCTTTCGCAGTTACAGTCGCGGGATCCAGACGGGTTAAATCACCGTAGGAGAGGACCGGCTGCCAGTTTTTGGTCAGGCGCAGACCGACCGCGACGATGACATATTTGTCCTGATATTCATGTTTGAAAATGCTGTCGCGGTAGCCGAAACGGCACTCATCGGCTTGTAAACGACGCGCTTCACCGGTCGCCAGCTCAATACAATCAACATATTCACAGACATGTTTGAGCTCGATGCCGTAGGCACCGATGTTTTGAATAGGGGATGAACCGGCGCAGCCAGGGATCAGGGCAAGGTTTTCCAGCCCTGGCATGTTGTGTTCAAGGGAGTATTGCACCAGATCGTGCCAGTTTTCTCCGGCACCCACATGCAGACGCCAGCATTCCTGCGTCTCCTCAACCGCAATCCCACGGATGCGGTTAACGATCACCGTGCCGGAAAAGTCTTCCAGAAAGAGAACATTACTGCCCTCGCCCAGAATAAGAACCGGTTGGTGTTGTTGCGTTGCATGATTCCATGCGGCCAACAGCTGCTGCGCATCGTCGGCTCGCACGATCTGTCGGGCATTTCGGTCGATGCCGAAGGTATTCCAGGGCTTAAGGGAGTGATTCATAGACGCTATCCAGATGCAAAAACCGGGATAGTTTACCCCATTGGGGGATCTTTGTCGGCTGGAATTGCCGGGCCTGGAGGTGTTGTAGGCCGGGTAAGGCGAAGCCGCCACCCGGCATTTTCCCGCCGAAACGCAAAAAGCCCATCCGGCAGGATGGGCTTTCGCGTAATTTGATGCCTGGCAGTTCCCTACTCTCGCATGGGGAGACCCCACACTACCATCGGCGCTACGGCGTTTCACTTCTGAGTTCGG